>JFJP01027167.1_pt1 | contig 18010 bp, 7 predicted proteins | sample 431651 | NCBI WGS metagenome assembly JFJP01 (sample SAMN02602958, study PRJNA72255) | Microbial mat metagenome, whole genome shotgun sequencing project. | biome: fresh water; feature: sink hole; material: water; isolation source: purple microbial (photo- and chemosynthetic) mats found in...
CCCTCTACCCCACCCCTTTCTTCTTAAAATCTAACCCCCTTTTTTCTTCTAGCCACAACCCTTAGTTTGGGTTAAACTAAAATCCTCAGGCGAAAACCCTACCCCTCGTTCAGGCCATACGATAACCTCTGTGGGGAAATACAATATAATGTTCGGAGGACTAGAATCCCCAAAACCCGAGACGAAAATCGGGCCGAATAATCAAGTTTACACTCTTAGAGTCGTGGGCGGCAATTGCGAATGGCGACTGGTGACATGTGGAGGAGAAGTCCCTTTACCAAGAACCAACCATACGGCCTGTGCGATTTCCAACGATAAACTCTTCATCTTTGGGGGCTATTACACCTCTTCTTTGAGATTCAATGATGCCTATATCCTAAAAACAAGTACATTTTATTTTATTTTGAATTTTTATTCATTTTTTTGAAATTTAATTTAAAATCAATGATTTTTTGACTTATTTGATATTTTTCCTAATTTTTCTTATTAACCCATTTTTTTATAAATTATTAGCTGATTTTAAATGGTATCAGCCCCCAAATCAAAAATCTGGAAACGAACCCAAGAATTCTGAAAGCAAGATCGGAGCTCCTGAGCCAAGAGCCAACTGTTCAGCCACTTATCACAAAAACAAGGTCTATATCTTTGGTGGCCATGGTGGGATCAATTACCAGCGAGTTTCCTTCAATGACTTTTACGTTTTTGACTGCGAAACCTCGGAATGGATGAAAATCGAAAATATCGAAGGAAATGCTCCTTTTCCTCGAGGAGGCCATTCAGCAGCCCTTTTAGCAAATGATGATAAAATCATCATCTTCGGAGGCTGGTCTAGCAGCACCCAGTTCGCAGACCTCTGGATATACGATATCATCAATAACTGTTGGGTAGAGACTGAAGTCACTCACGAAATTCCAAGATGGTACCATTGTGGCTTAATAGTGCCAGGTTCATTATCTATATGAATTATTCATGAATTTTCTATTGATTTTTCTTTATTTTTCTTTGAATTCTTATCATTTTTAAATTCCTAGCCATTCCTTCCTGGAAATACTTCATTTTTGGAGGTTCTGTGGGTAATTTCGAAGAAGGTGGTAACCGAACCCTCAGTCGTATGAACGACGATACCTACGTGCTCGACATGAATGTAAAGAACATTAAATCCTTGAAATGGGAGCCTATCAGTCTGGAGACCCCAGAAAAGCCTCGTCCTCGGGAAGCCTCAGCAATGTTCTACGATTCGAATGAGTCTCGCCTAATTCTTTTCGGAGGATGGGCTAATAACTGGCTCGAAGACATTAATGCTCTTAGTGTTAGTTTGATCACAGGGCCCCCTTATGCGATTTACGATATCAAGCCGAAACTGGGTCCTTTAACTGGAAAGACTAAGATACATATAACAGGAGATGGATTCGTGGATTCAGGGAATATCAATGTAAAATTCTCAGTACCAAACCATAAGGCTTTACCACAGGAAGTACAAGGGAATTTCATCAGTCCTAATGAAATATGGTGCGAAACACCGAATTTCGAGAGTTTTGGAGCGAAAAAAGCCGAGGTTAGGATCAGTATTAACAAAGGCGATTATACGATAACTTCATCGAATTTCACCTATTATTTGAACACAAAGGCTGAGAAAACTATCGCTTATGGACCAGGACTCTTACATGAGAATCTATGTGGACATGAGACCGTTTTCTTGATACAGGCCAGAAACACCAAGGGGTTCAATAGAGAGAGCGGATCGGATGCATTCGAGGTCAGGATCACACCACCACCAGGCGTTGAAGTCAAAAGTCCTTTAAAAAGACCGAAAAAGAAGAAATTAATCGAAGAAACCAAAGAAGAAGATAAAAACCTCGAGAAAAAAGACAATGAAATCGAGAAAAAAGACAATGAAATTGAGAAAAATGGTGAAGTAAAACTCTTTGAAAAGCCCGAAGAAAAAGCTGAAAATCAAGAAAACAATGAAAATGTTGAAAAACTCGAAAAACTCGAAAGCGATGAAAACGGTGAGAACAAGCCTTCTGAAGAAGAAGAAGAAGAGCCTGAAGAAGCTCCTTCGATTCAATACGAGATCATCGATAACGACGACGGCAGTTACCTAGTCAAATACACGATAGACTCCGATGTATCTTCGTTAAAGATCGATGTATCTTACAAGAACGAGCTCGGGAAACTTGAGCCAATTCGGGGTTCCCCCTTCTATTCCGGCTTCAAATTCGGAGTTTCAGCGAAAAACAACGAATTAACCGGAAATGCAGTATTTAACTATATTTCCAATTCCCTTAATGAAATCGAGGAATTCATGTCGAATGCCAAGGAAAACATCAATATTCGCAATATAAACAAAGAAGAGGTAAAAGAGCTGCTAAATGTGATAAAAAACCTGCAGAAAATAGCTAGTCGAAAAGACGAGATTTATCTCACTTTAGACATATTAGAACAGACTGTCAAGATGTTAGAGAAAAAGGAGCTTCCTCGCGATAATGACCTCAAAAAAATCATTAAATTACAAGAGGATTGGACTGGTCTTCAGAAAATGGCAACTGCTGTAGAAAAGGATATCGCACACCCCGTAAAGACAGAAGGCGATAAAGCAAAGGATAATCTAAGCAAATTCGAGGAAATGTTAAAGGAATATTTCTTCAATATGAAGAAAGAAAGCTTTTATTCCTATAAAACTGGGATTGAAGCCGCTTTTCTGCAATTAGAGAACGTCTCGAAAAAGATTGAGGGCTACGAGAAAACCTTGCGAGAATTCGAAGAATACAGTAAAATGTTCAATTTTCCTGAGGCGATATCCCAGCCACAAAAGAACTTAGACCAGATAAAGAGCGAGATTAACGCTGTTAAGAACCTCTGGAACCAGATAAAAAAGTGCGATCAACAGTTCAACGATTATCGTATAAGGAAATGGGTAGAAGTCGATACCAACGATATGGAGGACGAAGTGAAGAAACTGAAGAAAGAACTGATGGATTTGCGAGGAATTGATAAGAAAAGTAACTGTTTTCTAGGAATTAACGACGATGTGAAGAAATGGGCGACATTCCTTCCTCTTTTAGGGGAATTAAAAGATAAATCAATGGAAGTCGCTGATGATCGCCACTGGTCGAAAATCAAGGCTTTGGTGAAGAAAGACGTGAAAGTTACTGATGAAATGCCGTTAAGCATGATATGGGACCTGAAGCTTTTCGACCATAAAGACGGGATTGAGGAAATTACTGATCAGGCCAAACAGGAGTTAAAGATGGAGGGAAATATCAACAAAACTACCAATATGTGGAAAATGGTCGAGTTCGAGCTCGTAAAGCACAAAGATACCTCGATTTATACGTTAAAAATGCTGGAAGATAATTTCGAGCAATTAGAAGAGAATCAATTACAGATAAACAACATGCTATTGAGCAAATTTGTTGGACATTTTGAGAAAATCGTAGAGACTTGGAAACAGGACTTAGGAAATGTTTACGATGTGGTTCAGCTATTGAGCGAAGTGCAGAAAAGCTGGTCATTTTTGGAGAATTTGTTCATACATTCAGAAGAAGTTAAGAAAGAATTACCGAAAGAAAGCGAGAATTTCATTGATATCGACAAAGAGATGAAGATGATAATGAGTGATGGTGGAAAGGTGAAGAATATTCTGAATTTCTGCACAAAGCCAGGAATGTTGAAACAACTGGAAGAAATTCAAAAACAACTGAAAATCTGCGAGAAGGCATTAAACGACTTTTTAGACGGTAAACGACGAGCTTTTCCTCGTTTTTACTTCGTTTCTGTTAACGATCTTCTCGATATTCTAAGTAATGGTAATAACCCCGAAAAGGTCAATAGACATATGGCAAAGATCTTCCAGGCGATAGAGAAGCTTGATCTCGATTCCGTAGATAACGATCGTCCTAAAGCCAAATCAATGGTCTCTTGTGTCGGTGTGGAGAAAGTGGACTTTACAGCTCCTTTAAAACTAATGGGAAAAGTGGAGAATTACTTAACAGACTGTATTCAGACAATGAAGAGTTCTTTATATGAAATAGTGAAAAGTTCTTTACCAGCCCAAGCCCAAATGAAAAAAGACGATTGGATACAAAGGGATCCTGCACAAATAACGCTATTGGTCAATATGATAGTATGGTGTAGAACCACTGAAAAGGCATTTGGCTCGATGCAAGGCGGGGATCTTGAGGCGATGAAGAATTATCACAAAGAAATCGTGGAGTCTTTAACTGGACTGATTAAGATGGTGCAAGGGGATCTCAATAGATCAATGAGACAGAAAATCATGTGTCTGATCACAATGGACACTCATGCACGAGATATCGTGGAGAAATTGATCAATGAAAACGTCAGAAAACCTGATGAATTTCAATGGCAATCACAATTGAAGTTTTTCTGGGAAAAAAACGAAGAAAAGGACAAATTCGATGCCCGAATCAAGATCGCTGATGCTTCTTTCTGGTATGCCTATGAATATCTGGGTAATGGTCCTCGTCTCGTCGTTACTCCCCTTACTGATCGAATCTATGTAACGGCCACACAAGCTTTACATCTAAAGATGGGATGTGCTCCCGCAGGCCCTGCAGGGACAGGAAAGACCGAAACTACAAAGGATTTGTCCAATGCGAATGCAAAGGCTTGCTATGTCTTTAATTGTTCAGGAGAAATGAATTATGAATCAATGGGAAATATTTTTAAAGGACTTGCTTCCAGTGGTTGTTGGGGTTGTTTCGACGAGTTCAATAGATTAGTGCCTGAAGTCCTTAGTGTCTGTTCAGTTCAGTTCAAATCAGTCACTGACGCAATAAAGGCGAAAAAAGAACGATTTGTAATAGAAGGCGATGAAATCAGTCTAGACCCCACATGTGGAGTCTTTATCACAATGAATCCCGGTTATTTAGGCCGTTCAGAGCTCCCAGAAGGATTAAAGGCTTTATTCAGGCCAATAACGGTCGTAGTGCCAGATTTAGAGCTTATTTGTGAAAATATGCTCATGGCTGAAGGCTTCGTTAAAGCCAAAATTCTAGCTAAGAAGTTCGTGACTCTCTACTCATTATGCAAGGATCTATTGAGCAAATCTGATCATTATGATTGGGGTTTAAGAGCCATAAAGTCAGTATTAGTCGTGGCAGGGACCTTTAAACGAGCGGAGACCAGTATTGATGAAGGGGCTTTATTGATGAGAGCCTTAAGGGACTTTAACACTCCAAAGGTCATTGCAGCGGATTTAGAGATTTTCTTTGGACTTTTAGGTGATTTGTTCCCAGGAGTCGAAATAGCGAGAAAAGTCGATGCTGATTTCGAGAAGGTTATTGAACAAGTTTGTATAGAAAACCGACTTTTTCCTGAACCGGAGTTCATCTTAAAGGTGGTACAATTGGGTGAATTGCTAGAAATAAGGCATTGCGTCTTTGTAATGGGACCTCCGGGTTCTGGTAAAACGAGCACTTGGAAGACTTTAACGCGTTCTAACGATAAAATCGGCAAAAAGACCAGTTATGTGGACCTGAATCCGAAAGTGGTCAGCACAAAAGACCTTTACGGTTACAATTTACCGTCAAAAGAGTGGAAAGACGGTCTTTTTTCGAAGTTAATGAGGACTTATGCCGAAATTCCTGATAATAACCCCAAATGGATTATGCTAGACGGGGATCTTGATGCTAATTGGATCGAAAGCATGAACAGTGTAATGGACGATAATAAGATATTAACACTAGCCAATAATGAGAGAATTCCTTTAAAACCCCACATGCGAATGATTTTTGAGATAAGGGACTTGAAATTCGCAACGCCTGCTACAGTCTCGAGAGCTGGAATCCTTTATATTTCTGACGATTCAGGACATCAATGGAAAAGCTATTATATATCGTGGTTAGACCAGAATTTCCCTGATGAGACGATACGTGAGAATCTCAAGCGATTATTCGAAAGATATGTCAGCCCTACACTAGAACACATAAGAAAACACTGCAAATTTATCGTTCCAATATCTCACATTTCCATGGTGATTTCCCTATGCAAATGTCTTCATTCGCTATTAGTGAACCAAGAGGTGAAAAACGTGGAGTATTTGTTCGTTTATGCGTTAATCTGGGCGTTAGGTGGTGCTTTAACAGAAAAAGACGGCATCGATTATCGGAAAGAGTTCAGTGGATGGTGGAAAGGCGAATGGAAAACCAGTGTCAAATACCCAGTAAAAGGCACAGTTTTCGACTATTTCGTTGATACGAGCGGAGATGTCTATAAATTCGAAGAATGGGGTAAAAAAGTCGAAGCTGTGGATTTTGATACTCAAAAAGGCATGATAATGAGTGAAGTAACAGTCCATACGCGAGAAACAGTTGCAACCAGTGAATTCGTGAAGAATTTCATCCTAATTCAACATCCAGTCCTTTTGATCGGTAATGCTGGTTGTGGGAAAACACAGCTTTGCAAAGGAATTCTGAACGAAATTGTGAAGAAATTCCCTGAAAATTACACATATCAGTTCATTAATTTCAATTTCTATACGGATTCAGCATATTTGCAAGGAATGCTCGAACAGCAATTAGAGAAGAAAGCTGGTCGACAATTCGGGCCGCATGGGAAAATGCGCATGATTTACTTCGTTGATGATCTGAATATGCCACAATTGGATGATTATAATACACAGACTGCTATTGAATTACTAAGACAACATGCTGATTACGGTCATTGGTACGATGTGGGAAAATTGGCTTTAAAGGATATCATCAATACACAGCATTTGGCCGCTATGAACCCCACTGCTGGGTCTTTCTCAGTAAACCTGCGATATCAAAGACATTTCTGGACTGTATCGGTGCCTTTTCCTGATAATGAGTCTCTTTTCCTGATATATGCCACGTTTTTAAATGGACATTTCAAACATTTTAAGCCAAATGTACAGGAATACGTAACTCCGATCATAAAAGCCGCGTTATTGCTACATACCTCTGTGGTCCAGACCTTTAGAAAAACTGCGATAAATTTCCATTATCAGTTCAATATCAGACATATCGCCAATGTTTTCCAGGGATTATTGATCACAAATCCTTCACAATTCCATGATCCTGAGAAAGTCGTTAAGCTATGGATACATGAAAGCGAAAGGACTTATGGCGATCGGCTCGTTTCAATGGAGAATCTGAACAGTTATCGTGCGAATATGTTCGATTTACTGAAGAAAAACTTCTCGAAATTCAATTTCAACCGTTATTTCCAGGCAAATAATCCCGAAAACCTTATTTTCTGCAATTTCATCAATGGACTCGGCGGTGATAGATTCTACGATATAATGGCTAATGATAAGGCGATGTTTCATGTCACAGAGGCTTTGCGAGAATATAACGATAATAATGCGTTTATGGGCTTAGTTCTCTTCGATGATGCAATGAAGCATATTTGTAAAATAACTAGAATTATCTTCCCACCATCAGGACATGCCCTATTAGTAGGAGTGGGTGGTTCTGGTAAGCAAAGTCTTGCTAAATTGGCTTCTTTTATCATGGGCTATAGCACCTTTAGCGTCACGATATCCGCGACTTATTCAATGAATGATCTCAGAACTGATCTTCAGATACTTTATCAGAAAACTGGGGTAAAAGACGAAGGAATTCTCTTCCTGTTTACTGAAGGACAAATAACAAATGAGAGATTTCTTGTATATATCAACGATTTGCTCAGTTCTGGAGAAATTGCTGAACTTTACACTTCTGATGAAAAAGAGCTTATTATCAATAATGTCCGGCCAAAGGTAAAACAAGACGGTTTTTCAGATTCTCGCGATAATTGCTGGAACTGGTTTATAGGAAAAGTCCGTAAAAATCTTCATATGGCCTTATGTTTCTCACCAGTAGGTGAGTCTTTCCGTAGAAGGGCGAGACAGTTCCCGGCTCTAGTCAATTGTACCGTAATAGACTGGTATCAGCCCTGGCCTCATGATGCTTTACTATCAGTTGCTGAGAATTTCTTGGAGCCTGTTGATTTGGGAGAAGATCCGAATCTGAAGAAAAGTGTGGTGGAATTCATGCCATTTTCTTTCAAAATCGTGAATAATCTCAGCACAACGATGTTCGAACAGGAGAAGCGGTATATTTACACAACGCCAAAGTCCTTTTTAGAACTGATAAAGCTCTATACAACGATGTTACAGAAGAAAAGGACTACTTTAGAGAACAATAAAGAGCGATACGAGACTGGACTGATAAAACTGGTTGAAACTGAGGAAAGAGTCGTTATCATTGAGAAAGATGTGCAGGAGAAACAAATAGAGGCTGAAGCCAAAAAGAAAGAAGCTGATGCTTTCGCAACGACAGTCGGTATTGAAAAGGCGAAAGTCGAGAAAGAGTCAGAAAAAGCCAATAAAGAAGCAGAAAAATGTGCTAAAATAAAGAACGAAGTCGAAAAACAGAAGAAAGATACACAAGCTGATTTAGATGCAGCTATCCCACTGGTCGAACAAGCCAAAGAAGCCTTAGGAGGAATTAAGATTAATGACTTCCGTCTCGCCAAATCCTGGAACGCCCCCCCTAGTGGAGTCTTCGAAGTCTTTGCCTCTTGTATGTATTTACTGGCTGGTTTCTTCCCAGAAGCGATAGAAATCGATATAAAATCAAAAAAACCGAAGAATGTTGACTGGAAATCGTGTTTAAAACTGATGAAATCTCCTGAGGAATTCCTGTTAAAACTGAATAATTTCAAGGAAACCGTTGATGCAAATCTCGTGCCCTCTTCTAACGTCCAAGCAGTTCGAAACCTTTATTTGAATCAGCCTTTCTTCACAATGGAGGAGATGGCTCAGAAATCAGGAGCTGCTAAAGGTATTTGTGGATGGGTGATAAATATCGTGAAATACTGGGAGGTTATACAGGTAGTAGAGCCTAAACGACAGGCTTTAAAAGAGGCTATTGAGCAATTGGAAGCTGCTAATAGACAATTGAACGAAGTGGAGGAAAAAGTGAAGAAACTACAAGATGAATTACAGGCTTTAGTAAACGAATTCGATAAAGCCGATTCAGCGAAAAAAGCGGCTATAGCAGAAGCCGAGCGATATGCCTTAAGACTTTCACTGGCTCAAAGATTGGTAAAGGCTTTGGGATCTGAGAAGGAAAGGTGGAAAATTGGTATAGAAGACCTGGATAAAGGGTTAAAATTACTGCCGGGAGACGTGCTTTTGGCTTCGGGCTTCATATCGTATGCTGGGCCTTTTAACAAGAAATTTAGAGAAACTATGATAAAAGAGCACTTTTTGAAGTTTTTTAAAGAGAAAAATATCCCAATGTCATTTTCAGTGGACCCAGTGACTTTGATGGCTAATGATGCGACTATCGCCAAATGGAATAAGCAATTTTTGCCTTCTGATCGTTTTTCCGTGGAGAATGGTACGATACTGAGTAATTCCGAACGATATCCGCTGATAATCGACCCACAATTACAAGGGTTAACCTGGTTAAAAGAAAGAGAAAAGGACAATCATTTGAAATGTTGTCGATTGGGGTCTCGAGATATCATATCAGACCTGGAGTTATCGATAGAAAACGGATATTCGGCATTAATAGAGAACATTGATGAGAGAATCGATGCGATACTGATGCCTGTTATCGCAAGAGCCTATATCAAAAGAGGAAAAAATAAGATCATTAAATTCGGAGGAAAAGACCTGATGCTCAGCGATAAATTCATTCTCTTTATGCATACAAAGCTAAGTAATCCCCATTATCCACCAGAAATACAGGCTGAATGCACATTGATCAATTTCACTGTTACTGAACAAGGACTTGGAGATCAGTTACTGGTACTGGTCGTAAGTAGAGAAAGACCTGATTTAGCAAAGAAAAAGATAGAATTGATCACACAACAGAACGATTTCAAGATAAAACTCAAGGAATTAGAAGATGAAATCCTCTTTAAATTAGTTAATGTGAAAGGTGATATTCTCGATGATATCGTACTGATCGAAAACCTCGAAAACTCCAAGAAAATATCAGTGGAAGTCACTCAGAAGGTCGAAATCGCAAAAACAACCGAAATAAAGATAAATCTGGCCAGTGAAGCCTATAGGTCCGCAGCCACAAGAGGAGCCCTTATCTACTTCCTTCTGACCGATCTTGCGAAAGTCCATAGTTTCTACAAATATTCACTAGACTCTTATATCGTGGTTATCAACAGAGCAATCGATGTGATCACAGAGAAGAAACTTGAGGAAAACGTCGATAATTTAATGCAAAAAGGAGAAGAAAATGGAGAAAACGAAGAGAAAAAAGAAGAAGAACCTTTAAAAGAGCCTCCTGAAGAAAACGCTGAGGAAAATAAAGGAGAAATAGCTGATAAAAACGAGGAAGAAAACCAAGAAAACATCGCCTCTAAGCTAAAATCGTTAAATAACAACGAGTTACAAGAAGACCCACTCAGTCCTCGTTCTCTTAATAAACGAGTCGATAAGCTACTGGACTCAATAACCTACACTTCCTTCACATATACGCGTCGAGGGCTTTTCGAGAAACACAAGATAATCATCAGCACAATGCTCTGTCTTCGAATTTTACTCAGAAATGGTGAATTAGAGCCTGAAGAGGTAAATCATCTCGTTTTGGGCAAAATTGACTTGAATCCAGGCTCAATTCCTGATGTTTTAAAGAACTTTATAAATGAGCCTATATGGGCTGCGTGTAAAGGCCTTGAAATGATCATATATTTCCAGACCAATGGACTTTGTCAATCATTGGAAGTGGACCATTTACAATGGAAAAAGTGGTATAATGAAGAGAAAGCCGAAACGGCGCAACTTCCAAAGCAGTTTAAAGACATTACGAATTTCCACAAATTATTGCTTTTGCGGGCGATGAGGCCTGATCGTTTATCGTCTGCTTTAACGATATTTATCGGCGAGAGACTTGGCGAGAAATACATAGAACAATTGCCGTTTAATATGGAAGAAACCTTCAATGAAACCTCGTCTAATACCCCCATTTTCTTCGTTTTGTTCCCAGGAGTTGATCCTACCCCAGAAGTTGAACTACAGGGGTTAAAACTCGATATTTCGATCAGTAACGGCAGATTCAAGAATATATCAATGGGTCAAGGGCAGGAAACTCTCGCTAAAAACGCTTTGTTCGATGCTGCGAAGAAAGGCAATTGGATTATGTTACAAAACGTGCATTTGATGCAAAGTTGGCTTAAAGGACTTAATGGATTAGAAGGGTATTTAGAACAGGTCTTTACACAGGCACACCCTAATTTCAGGTGTTTTATCTCATCAGAACCTCCTACGTTACCATTTTGGCAGATTATTCCTGAAAGTATCTTACAAAGCTCGTTAAAAGTCGCAAATGAGGCTCCACAGGACTTAAAAGCGAATATGCGAAGGGCTTATGCGAATTTACAAAGGGCTTATGATCGATTTGACAGTGAATTCGCTGATAAAACTACGAAGAAAAACGAGTTTAAAGCCAATTTGTTTGGTTTGTGCTTCTTCCATTCATTAGTGCTCGGAAGAAGGAAATTTGGCTGTTTGGGCTGGTCTAGGCCTTATTCCTTCAATGATGGAGATTTGACGATATGTGCTGATGTTCTTCACAATTATCTCAGCAAATATGAACAGATCCCCTATGATGATTTGCGATATATCTATGGAGAAATCATGTATGGAGGCCATATTACCGATAATTGGGATCGTAGAACTTGTGCTACTTATCTGAAAGTACTGATAAAACCAGAGCTTTTACAAGCTACTTTTCAATTAGCTCCACATTTCAAGTCTCCAGACCCTTCAAAACACGATTATGAGGCTTATAAAAACTATATCGAGACTAAATTGCCGATAGAGACTCCTTTGATGTTCGGCATGCATCCGAACGCAGAAATAGGTTATTTAACCCAGCAATGCGAGGCGATATTTTCTACGATAATGGAGCTATCGGGCTCTACATCTGGAAGCTCTTCCTCTAAGAAGGAACAAGGGGTTCAGTCGCTTGTGATGGATTTAAAGAACAGGACTCCTGAAGACTTTAATATGATTGATATAACAGGGAAGATCAAGGAGAAAACACCGTTTAATGTGGTATGTTTACAGGAATGCGAGCGAATGAACACTTTATTGGGAGAGATCAAACGGTCTTTAGAAGACTTAAGAAGGGGATTTGGCGGAGAACTTGATATGACTGAACAAATGGATAATCTGATCCGTTCGCTTTCCTTCAATAAAATTGCTGAAACATGGGAAAAAGTAGCATATCCTAGTCGCAAGAGTCTCGCCACCTGGTTCACTGACCTAATCGACCGTAACATCCAATTGCAAAAATGGACTAAAGAGCTAATAGTTCCCAATACTCTCTGTATATCGTGGCTTTTTAACCCTATGTCTTACTTAACAGCAGTTATGCAGAATACGGCTCGTGAGAAGAAATTACCTTTAGATAATATGACTTTACAGACAGATATCACCACCTTTAGAAACCCTGAAGATATCAATGCTCCGGCTGAGAATGGAGCATATATTCATGGACTTTTCTTGGAAGGAGCCACATGGGAAATGAGCCAAGGACAAGGAGGCTTCCTTTATGATCAAATCGCAAAGGAATTACATCCCAGACTGCCAGTCGTTAATGTGATTGCAGTGCCTTTAAGCGAGAAAAAAACGAAGGCACAGTATGAATGCCCAGTTTATTATACAAGCATGAGGGGAGGGACCTTCGTTTTCTCAGCAAATTTACAGATGGGAGATGATAATGAGAAAGAGGCGTTGAAGTGGGTTTTGTCAGGAGTGTGCCTGATTATGAATGAAGATTAAACGAGATTTTGGATTTTAATAGATTTAATAAGAAGTGATAAAATTTAATTATTAATATGAATTAATTTAAAGAAACTAAAGTTAATTTAAGGAAATTTGGGGGGTTTTGATAGAAAGTGATAAAAAATAGTCAATAAATCAGGATTTTTCGTAATTCTTTTAAAAAAAATTGGTTTTTTATGAACTTTTTAAATAAAGGTATCACGCTGGTTTCATAAGGAATCGTGTTGAATTCATGCAGCTTCAGTAAGACAAAAAGGACTTTTTTTGGTTTTTTTTTTATAACTAAACAAAAATCAGGTTTTTACTATTATGTGGCTATTTTTATCGTTTTTTTTTTAAATTTAATTTTAAAAAGAATTTATGAACAAAATTTTACAAAAAAAAAAAGGTTTTTTGTTTATATATATTATAAAAAATTAAATAAGCTCTTTCAGAAAAATGATAAAAAAAAATGCTCTGTTTCTCTCCTTTTATATCCATACTTACCAAAATTTATCTCAAATATCTCTTCAAACCTAGAATTTCTTCGATTTTCTTTAAAAAAATAAATAAAAACTCAAAAAACTCAAAAAACTCAAAAAACTCGAAAAACTCAAAAAACTCAAAAAACTCAAAAAAACTCAAAAAAATTTACTTTATTTCATTTTTTCCTAAATAAGCCACTAAATCTCTGACCTTGGTATATGAAACATACTCATTGGTCTCTGTTTCCCCGAGATTTTCTGAGCTTTCGTTCATATTATTCTTATGGCTAAAGGACCACAATTGTCCATCGACTTTATTCAAACTCGTCAAGCTTTTATTGGGTAAAAAGGGGTTAATCTTCATTTTTCCGATATGTTTTATATTGAAGATTTCATCATCAGAATTTATGTCAAATTCCTCAATATCCTCAATTTCTTTCAATTCGCATTCATCCATGAAGTTCGTCTGATTGAGAAAAATGGCTTTTGAGGTCTGAAGCCTTGTATTATATGTGAAATTCTCGTTCTTTTCCTCAGAAATCAGCAAGTCTTTCTTCGCATTATACACAGTGGTGTTCAATCTCTGGTCATTTTTCCTCAAGTTTGGCTGAAAAATAAAGAATAAATTAAAGGATTTTCTCAATATTATTAAAAAACAACGTTATTCATGATATCGAACGTTTTATTCAAATTCCTTTTTCCTGGTTTAAATCCCTTGTTTTTATCGCCATTTTTCTCGTTTTTCTCTTGTTTTTCTCCATTTTCTGAGCCAGTTTTATCATTCATGATCATTTCACTGGTGTTTTTCTTTGTAGAAGTGCTATTCTGCCAGTCAAACACATAGTTCATATCGAGCTTGCTATTAATCAGCAGAGTCCTGAACATTTTCTTCAGAGAGATATAGTTGGGCTCCTCTTCGAACTTGAGCTCTTTCCTTACATATATCATATAATCCTCGAATTCCTTTGGAATTCCTTCACATAATTTCTCAATAGAAGTCGCGATTTTCATATTAACGATCAATTTATGCTTTTCTTCTTTGGTATTCCCATTCAAATTCATCCAAGGAAGCCACCCCTTCAGGAAATATATCAAAATATACCCCAGAGACTCCAAATCATCTCTCCTGCCTTGTTCATTGCCCATATGCGAATTAATGCTCGTATATCTCGCAGTCCCCACCAAGCCTACTTTCTCTTTATAAGGTATATGCACCGATTTCTCAATGAATTTCTTCGAAAGCCCGAAATCGATCAAATATATTGTATTCGCGTTTTTATCTAGGCCGATCATGAAATTCTCGGGTTTTAAGTCTCGATGCAATATGTCTTTACTGTGGATATACTCTAGTCTACTGATCATTTGATCAGCGAGCATCAGCACCGTTTTCAACGTGAATTTCCGGTTACATTTACGATAGAGACTCTCAAGATTACGGCCTAATAACGATAAAACCATTATCCTTTTCGACTCGGTTTTCGTGAAGTAAATCATGCGGGGAAAGCCTTTCTCACCATTGAGATTATAGAGAAATTTGGCTTCTTTTAACAGGATGTCCTTACGACGCTTATCTTCGCCTGTTGGAGCTTCTTCCACCTTTATCGCAATGCTCTCAGAAGTTTTGAGGTCGTAACCGGCGTATACTGAGCCGAAAGACCCCTGGCCGATTTTTTGCGAGACGAAGTACTTCTGACAAATTATCTTGCCTGGGCCGATTTCGTTTTTAGGCTTGATTTCGGATTTGGAATCGGACTTTTTTTCTTCTGTTTTTTTCTCGTCATTCATTCAATTTATCGTATATTTTACTCTTAGCCTTTAATTTGTGTTTTTCCACCGTTTAATTAAAAAATATTTTGATAATCATTTTGATAATTCTGCATATTTTCCTTATTTTTAAACTTTAATTCGGCGATATTTAATTAAAAACGCTAAAATTTGATAATTCCTTTATATTTTCCTTAATAAAATGCCATTCCCACGCCTTTTTTCCCCAGCCACAAGCCTCTAGGCATCAGATAGAAGTAAACCCATGGGAAGATGTATCTTTTCACGATAAAGAAGATTCTTCTAGGCACATGTTGCCTATTCGGGAGGAAGGTCTCATCCAGCTCTGCTCCATATTTAAACTCACAAAGCATCAATTTATTCTCTCCAGTGAGGATCGGACAGCTCGTGTATCCATTATAGCTTTCTTTCGGAATTTCACCTCTTTTCATCAATCTCAATAGATTTTTCATCAAAACAATGCTTTGGCTCATTAAAGCCGCAGCTGTTTTACTGGTCGGTAAATTGGCATTATCGCCTAAAGCCCAGATATTCTTATAGGTCTTATGCTGTAAAGTAGAGGAATCCACATCGACATAGCCTCCAGGAGCTGCTAAACCTGAAGCCTGAATGAATTCATAAGGAGATTGCGGAGGGACAAAGTGAAGAAGATCGAATTTTATCGTGGAAATCTCTTTCGTTTTCATGTTCTGGAAGTGGGCAATACGTGCTTTCCCATCGATTTTTATGAGATTTGAGTCTAATTTCAACGTGTTTTTCCTCTCATCGTGAAGGACTTTTAAAGCTGCAGCGTATTTAGGCACTGAGAAATAGATGCCTAAGCCTTTATGGAATTCTAACTGAGTTTTCTCACGAAGTCCCATCTTAGCCCATCGATCGCCTGATAGGAAAGCGATCTTGTGGGGGGAGCCCGCACATTTGATAGGTACTGCGGGGTCAGTGAATAAAGCTAAACCACCTTTGAATTCCTCTGAGATTCGGTTCATTTTCACAGCGTATTTTATGTTATACATAGAAGCTACTGGACATTCAGGGTCTTCTAAAGCCTCCATAGCACCTAAATTTAATGATAAATTTCATGATAAAATCCAAGATAAATTTCACTATTAATTCACGATAAAATCCACTTTAAATTCCTTTAAAATTATAAAGAAAAATACCTTCGATTTTATTATAATCGTTCCTGATTCCGGTGGCAATAATCAATTGGTCATAGGTGTGCTCTTTGCCGTTTTCAGTGATGATTTTGTTCAATAATGGCTCTACCTTCACCACACGAGACCTCTCCCATACAGCTGAATTATGAATCATATTACCAGTCTCTGTCACGAATTTCTCTTCTTTACAAAGACCTCCTGCCACCATTGTCCATCCAGGCTGATAATGATGAAGAGCTGATGGCTCAAAGACCTTGACTTGATGAGGAAGGAAGCCCTTTTGACGAGAAAGATGACCGAGGATACTGATACCACCAGTACCACCACCTATTATACAGATAGGCGTATGACCTCTTTGGGTCGTAAAGGACTTGAAAATTTTTAAGGAAAGCATTGTTTTTTTATTTATTTAGTGATTATTTTTAAAAATATCTTTAGGGCTTTATCAAAAGCTTTTTTTTATAAAGAATGGATTTTATTGTAAAACCAAAATTATAGTTTTATTAAAAAAATTGTTATTAAAAAATGAGCTTTTTTTTATGATTAAAAATTAAGTTTTAAAAAAAACTTGAGTTCTGAAAAACTGAAAATTTTTCTTTATTTTTTCGATTTTACACATTATTATTTTAGAAAACTTTAAATTTACTGATAGATTCATCTTTCTTTGGGTAATAACTCAATGAAAAATCGCAAAAAGAAAGAAGGTCTGAAGCCCAAATAAATGAATTTTTAAAATTTTATGAACCGTCTTCAAAAAAACCATAAAAACCCTTAAATTATAAAAAAAAGAAGGAATTATCGTACGTTTTCACTTTAGTGCTTTCCAATTTATTAATCATCATTGCCAGATTCGTGTTTTTCGACTCTTTGAACTCATCTTCAATCACTAAAACCCCCAAATAAAACCTAAAAACTCCCTTTTAAATTACTATCATATTCCTCATACATTTTGGAGGTGTTATCATACCGTATTGCGACACTGGACCCTCTATACGAGCTGTTATATGAGGTATTACTGTCCTTTTTGCTGGAAAGCTCTGGTATCTTCAGCTGTGAGCTATGATTATCATATATATTATAGACATTATTATTGAGTAAATTCTTGTGTGAAGCCTTAGGACTGGCAAAGGACATATTGATGTTATTTAATGAAGAATTTACTTCTTTTACGCCTTCTTGTGATAATTTCTTCTTTCCCATCGTTTCTTTTTTAATGATAATATTCATTTTTTCCTCCTTTTTCTTCAGATTTATCGGCTCATGTTTATCGTTTTTCTCTTTAGTGCTTTTTTTCTTAGGGGAATGGTCGATTTTTAATGGTAAAGCCCAATCCCATTGGTTATCCATAATGACATTATTGATCATTGCGGCCTTCATAATCAGTCCTTTCAAAAATGTATAGTCCGGATTCTCTTTGAAAGACAGGTTCCTCACATAGCTCAAATACTTTGAAATCTCCTCAGGAAGTCCTTTACAAAGCTCCTCTACAGTGGTTTTCACCTTAATTTCCCCCACTTTCTTCGTCTTTTCAGCCTCTGATACATTGAGATTTTGCCATGGCAACTGTCCTTTCGCAAGGAAAATGACCACATATGCCAAAGACTCCAAATCGTCTTTTCGTGATATTTCTATGCCTAAATGAGCTGCGATGCTGGCATAGCGAGTGGTGCCTATAAAGGACTTTTTCTCACGATAGGCGATATGCCTTCCTAAATTGTCCTTATAGAACTTCGAAATGCCGAAATCCACGAAGAATATGGTGTCGCTTTGCTCACCCTTGCCTAAAAGGATGTTCTCAGGCTTTATATCCCTGTGTAATA
>JFJP01038342.1_pt1 | contig 18008 bp, 17 predicted proteins | sample 431651 | NCBI WGS metagenome assembly JFJP01 (sample SAMN02602958, study PRJNA72255) | Microbial mat metagenome, whole genome shotgun sequencing project. | biome: fresh water; feature: sink hole; material: water; isolation source: purple microbial (photo- and chemosynthetic) mats found in...
GTCTCTGCTGTACCGGCAATGAACTGTTCATGCGCCAGGGCATCCCGATGGCCGGCAATCATCTGATGACCGAACTGGCAATCGTCACCGGTGCCGTTGAGGCCGTGGTCGTCGATTACCAGTGCATTATGCCGAGCATGGTGCAGATTTCCGGCTGCTATCATACGAAATTCATCACCACCGCCAACAAGGCCAGATTTACCGGCGCCATCCATTTTGATATCCAGCCGGCGACAGCGCTGGCCCAGGCCAAGGAGATCATCGCTCTGGCGGTGGACGGTTATGCCGAGCGTGACCGATCGCGAGTCAATATTCCTGGCAAACCAGTCGATATCATGACGGGATTCTGCAACGAATCGGTGGTCAAGGCCCTCGGCGGCACACTGGAACCGCTGATTGCCGCCATAAAGTCGGGGGATATCCGGGGTGCGGTGGGCATCGTCGGCTGCAATAACCCCAAGTTTAAGCATGATTCGATGAATGTTGCCCTGGCTCAGGAATTGATAAAAAAGGATATCCTGGTGCTGGTGACCGGCTGCTGCACTACGGCCGCAGGCAAGGCGGGACTCATGGTTCCGTCGGCCATCGAGATGGCCGGCCCGGGCCTGCGAAAGGTCTGCGGCAGTCTCGGCATCCCGCCGGTGCTGCATTATGGCAGCTGTGTTGACAACTCGCGCATCATCCATCTCTGTGCCATGCTGGCCAATACCCTGGGTGTCGATATCAGTGACCTGCCGGTGGGGGCATCCTCCCCCGAATGGTATTCTGAGAAGGCTGCGGCCATCGGCATGTACGCCGTTGCCAGCGGCATCTATACCCATCTCGGCCATCCACCCCATATCCTTGGTTCCAAGGTTGTCACCGATCTGGCCCTGCATGGTCTGGAGGACCTGGTTGGGGCCTCTTTTGTAATCGAGCCTGACCCGGTGAAGGCTGCGGAACTCCTCGATACCCGTATCAGGACAAAGCGCTTGGCATTGGGTCTATCGGCCTGAAAAAAACAGGGCACGGGCGTTGTTCAGATCGACGTCCGTGCCTTGCCGGTTGGCAGGATATCAGGAAGACCTCTTGATATTACTCGAAATTGCGGAGATGGCGGATATTGGGAATGATGAAAATCCCCCGTTCGGTTTTCTGCACGACGCCCTCCCGGATCATGTCATTGAGAATGGTTGATACGGTCTGGCGGGTTGAACCGACAATGGCGGCAATCTGTTCCATGGTCATGCCGAGCGGGACGGTGATGGCACCGCCTGCGTCTGGCAGGCATCCTTCTGATTGAAAGAGGATAAACTCCGCAAGCCGTTTGCGGATATCCTTGAATGACAGGCTGTCGATTATGGCGAATGACTGTTTCAGGATGCCGCCGAGAACGGCGATGACGATCTTCGACAATTCAGGATACTCGGCCAGGAAGGAATAGAACTTCATAGTTTCCATCGTCAGGATGCGCACCTCGCCCATGGCCGAGTTATAGGCCGAGGTGTGGGTTGCGTAAATATCCCCGGGATTGAGGATCGACAGGGTGAATTCACGGTCTTCCATCGCCAGGTACACCCGGACATTGCCCCTTTCCACCAGATAGACCAGGTTGTCATCATGGCGCGGGCCAAACATCAGGGCCTTGTTGGCAAAGGTCTTCGGAACGAAGTGCCGGTGCAGATTCTGGTAACGTGGCGAGGAGAGCTCCTTGATCAGGTTGATCTCGGAAAACCGCGTCTTCATGTGTTCTTCTCCTTCCTAATAACAAAAAGCTGTTGGATTTCCGGCTGAACTTTGGAGGTTCTGTCGCAGATCCCTGATAATTAGCGCATTATAGCAGATGCGCCCGAAAAATTACTGGCAGTTATAAGGTGGTAACGGTATTCCGAAGTCTTGTCTGTCAGCAAGCTGACAAAAAGTGATACAAAATCCATGGATCTTCAGTCCTTAAAGGGGGAAATCCTCCATCTTGACCTCGGCCATCGAGATGACCGTCAGGAGAAAGTTCGTCGCCATTGCCTTGAGTTTAAGCCGAGAGTTTGCTAGAACATACATGAAGTATGTGAAGGTGATATACTGACCGGCAACGTGTCGGATCTTTGCTGTCTATTGCTCTGCTTTTCCTCGATCTCTATGGATACGCAACAGAAAAAACCCGGATTTCATTCCATCCGCAACCGGATCCTGCTCTTTTCGATTCTGGTAACCCTGGTTCCCTCCTTCGGCATGGGCTGGTTCTGGTTTGACCTGAGCCGCAAGGCCACAACTGAGAAGACTGAGCAGAAACTCGTCGATTCGGCGGGCATTGTCGAGCGCGAAATCAGTCTTTGGTTCAAGGAGCGTAATTACGATCTGCGGGTGTTCGCCAATTCTTTTGTCCTTCTTGATAATCTGCGGAGATATAACGCCGAAGGGGACAGTCTGGACCCGTCGTCGGCGGCCAAACATCAGGTTCATCTTGTCAATATCGCAAAATATCTGACGCTCATTCAAAAACAGTTTCCGCTCTATCGCCGGCTTATTTTGCTGGACAGGAATGGCAGGAAGCTTGCTGCTTCTGATTCACCGGATCCTGATCGAGCGCTCTCTTTTTCGGCTGACTGGCAGACCAGGATTGATGCTTCACGGTATTTTACGGGAGAGGTGAGCTTTATTGGCAAGGAAGCAGCACCGCTGATGCCGGTTGGGGTTTCCCTTTTCTCCGGCGGAAAGGACGCTCATTTAGGCTTTCTGGTCATGGAAGTGGAACTGCATGAGCTCCTGCCTCTGCTGCGCGCATCTTTGCCGCGAGCAAACGGCGCCGGTGCCGGCAGGATTGTCCTCTTTACGGTAGACGGCAGACCCTTTCTGGCCGCGAATCCGCCGGAAATCCGGGGCAGACAGTACATCGCTCCGCTGCAGGTTGGAAAAATGCTTGCAACTCCTCGGCGGCTCCAGGCGTTTGTCGATGAAGAGGAAACCCGTCTGGTTGGCTTGGCCAGCCCATTCAGTGATCTTCCCTGGAATTTGATCATCGCCGAGAATGCCGACGAGGTCTTTGCTGGTTTGAACCAGGCACGCGATCGTATCGTGCTGATCACTCTCCTGCTGACCATTGCCATCGGCGGCACTGCTACCATCGTTGCCAGCCAGATCATCATTCCGCTTCAGGCCCTTACCGACGGCGTCATGCAGGTTGGCAGAGGTGATCTGGAAGTCACTGTGCCGATTCTCAAAGATGACGAACTTGGCCTTGTCAGCGGCATGTTCAATGAAATGGTGAGCAGGTTGAAGGAAAATCAGGCCAAGCTCGAACAAATGGCCACTACCGACTCGCTGACTGGTCTGGCCAACCGCAAACAGATCATGGCTGATCTGGTGGCCCACCTTGAGCACCATCGGAGGTACGGCACGGACTTTTCTCTGTTGATGATCGATATCGACTATTTCAAGCGGATCAATGACAGTCATGGCCATCTGGTCGGCGACGCTGTCCTGGTCCAGTTGGCCCAGGTTTTTAAAGAGATCTTGCGCAGTCTTGACAGCGCCGGTCGGTATGGTGGCGAGGAATTTCTCATCATCCTTGGGCAAATCGATAACCGGCAGGCCTTGCAGACCGCCGAAAGGATCAGGCAGGTTGTCGATCAACATGAATTTGTTTGCGGAGAGGTATCCATTCACGCCACAGTAAGCATTGGAGTGGCTGGCGCATTGGTAGAAGAGGGTAGCAGCACCGGACTGATCGACCGGGCCGACAAGGCTCTCTATGAGGCGAAGGCAGGGGGGCGGAACAGGGTGATGCAGGGCTGATAGAGCGTCTGTTTGATCTTTCTTGAAGATCTCGCTCTGAAAATCCCAACTCTCCTGGGACTGCTTCGACTCTAGAGATGGTGATCCCGGATTGAATCTGCCTCAATGCCTTTTCCGTTGTATTCGACGATTGGCACTGTCAGTAGATTATAAAAAATCCAACCAGTCTTCCCCGCCCCTGTGGCAACTTTAATCCAATTACCTCGATAGCCGATGGCGGTCACCGTAGTGTCGCTAGCCAGAGTCTCTAGTATCTTGCTGCTGATACTCGGGCGGCTACGGATGTTGCAGCGTTTTACCGTTCGCAGTTGCAACGGTTCAACGAAGTCGGTGTAGATGCTTGGCGTTTCTCTTTTGGCCAGGACGGTTTTTAATCGAGTCTCGTGGACCTCATTCAGGGCTTGGTAGGCCAGAATGCAGGCTTCGTCGTAACTTCCCTGGGACAGGTTCTCCCGGCTTCGGGCAAGGAGATCGTCAACCTCGGAAAAATCCTGTGATTCCTCGACTGCGACAGAAGATTCCCGGACCGTATTGATTTCTGTTTCCACCTCGGCAAGGCAGGTTACAGCCTCGGCCTTGGAGTTTGGCGGCGGCAACCGTCCCTGGAGATTTTCCGTTCCCCGGGATGGGGGGCTCTTCAGGGCTGACTTGGCCGTATTGATTTCCACTTGCTTCTCGACAAGAGCCATCTGCAGTCTGGCCACAGTATTCTTTTGCTCGATTACTTCACCAGCCAGCTGCTGATTCTTCTCCTGCAGTATGCTGTTTTCCAGAGAGAGTTCGGCAAGCTTTCTTTCTGATTCCTTGGTAGAGGCACAGCCGAAGAGCAGACTGGTTAAAAACAAGACTGCGGCAAATTGTAGAAGGGATAACGCCGTAGACGAAGTCCTTTGTGTTTTCAATGCCTGGGCGCACCATTCGAGTAAACAACTGATTGCCATGTCTTTGACCTGTTTCGGCAGATATTCCGCCTGTAAGAGTTCTCAAAAGCTGTTTACGCCAACTGCACAGCCTCGTTGTTGAATTGCTGACAGCCTTCCAGTATATAATTCTGGTCCATATAAACAATGGATTGTTCCTTGCGGTAGATGACTCGCATGCTGAGTTATACAAGCAGATTCTTACTTTTAGTTATATTACAGAGCAGCAAAAGATACCAGAGTCATGCAATGTATCCAGATTATTTCGGCAAAAAAGAGATCGGGGTTTGCCGGTCGGAAGATCTGATGTAGGATTGTGTGACACATGGCCAGGCGCATTGCAATGCCTTAAAGGAGAGAAAATAATGTCCATTAAACACCTGGCCCTCGATCTTTACCGGGCGCAGCAGAATGTCGAACGCCTGGAGAAAGCCATCAAGGCTTTCTTGCCGAACGAACCCGCCGATTTGCAGGAAGAACTGCGCATGGCCAAGGCCGAGTGGCAGATGCTCAGAAAAATGCTTGACGGCGAGAAGGAGAATGCCGCGCTTCGTGCAAAAAACGGCATCTTTGGTCGGAAGCGCTGATCTCCCTTGACAATCGACCGGCAGGAATAACAGTGTAGCCTGAACTGCCTGTCTCTGCCAGGAGTGCACGCGTTCCCGGCAGCCTCTGGTTCCGATCACTTTTTTAAGGAGGATTATCATGGCTTTTACACTTCCCCTGGGCAGCACTGCCCCTGATTTCCAGCTTCCTTCCACAGACGGCAAAACCTGTTCACTGGCCTCGTTTGCCGAGGCCCGGATCTTAGTGATATTTTTTACCTGTAACCATTGTCCCTATGTCATCGGTTCCGACGAGGTTACCCGGGCGACGGCCGAAAAGTTCGCCGACCGTGGGGTGCGTTTTGTGGCAATCAACTCAAACAGCTCGAACACCTACGCCGAAGATGACTATGCCCACATGGTCACCCGCATGATGGAGATGAAATTCCCCTGGACGTACCTGCGGGATAAATCGCAGGAGGTTGCCTTGGCCTATGGCGCGCTACGGACACCGCATTTTTATGTCTTTGATCAGGATCGGAAACTGGTGTACTCCGGCCGGAGTGTCGATAATCCCCGGGACGTAAGCAAGATGACGATTAACGATCTGGAAAGGGTGCTGGATGAAGTCATTTCCGGGAAGCCGGTGACTGTGCCGCTGACTAATCCGATCGGCTGCAATGTCAAATGGGAAGGTAAGGACAAGCACTGGATGCCGGCGGATGCCTGCGACCTGGTGTGAAAGCCATGGCTGGGGTGACCTGGCGGATTGCCGCTGTCGCCCCGGTCGCTTGAAAATGGTACATATTTCTTGAGGAGCAGGAAGGAGTGATGGAAGAACTTTTTGCCGAGCGGATTGTTAATGTTCCCCGCTCGTTTATTCGTGAGATCCTGAAGGTTTCTCTTGATCCAGCAATTATTTCGTTTGCCGGTGGCCTGCCGAATCGGGATTTTTTCCCGGTGGAAGAGATCCGACTGGCCACAGATGAAGTCTTTCGCGGCCAAGGTCCGGATATCCTGCAGTACAGCAATTCCGAAGGCCTGATCGCCCTGCGTGAATATATCGCGGCCAGATATCTTGAAAAAAAGAGCTTGGTCGTTTCCCCCGAGGATATCCTGATCACCAACGGTTCCCAGCAAGGGCTCGATCTGCTGGGGAAGGTCCTGGTCAATACCGGTGACGGGGTGATTATCGAAGAACCCGGCTATCTCGGGGCCATCCAGTCCCTGTCGATTTATCAGCCGACATTTCTGCCGGTGGAACTCACTGATGCTGGCCTCGATATCGATTCGCTCAGGGAAAAGAGCCAGGGGCACAACGTCAAGTTCATGTATGCGGTTCCCAACTTTCAGAATCCCTCGGGGATCACCTATTCAAGCAGCAACAGGCGGCAGGTTGCCGAGGTGGTGGCGGAACAGGGATATCTGATCGTGGAGGATGATCCTTACGGTGAACTGCGCTTCTGTGGCGAGCATCAGCCGTCATTCTATAGTTTGCTGCCTGGGCAGACCATCCTGCTGGGTTCATTTTCCAAGATTGTTGCACCGGGATTCAGGGTCGGCTGGATTGTTGCCCCGAGTAAAATCAGGGAGAAACTCCTCGTCGCCAAACAGGCTGCCGATCTGCACACCTCGGGCTTTGTTCAGCATATCCTCGTCCGGTACCTGCAGGACCACGACATCGATCAGCACATCGTCAAAATCATTGCGGCCTACGGCAGTCAATGTCAGGCGATGGTGGACGGTATTGCCAGACATTTGCCGTCGGATATTATCTGGACCCGACCCGAAGGGGGCATGTTTCTCTGGGGAAGGCTGCCGGGAAATATCAGTTCGATGGGCTTGTTTGAATATGCCGTGCAGGAAAAGGTGGTTTTCGTGCCGGGTGATCCCTTCTATACAACGAAGACTGATGTACCGACCCTGCGGCTGAATTTTTCCTGTGCCGATGCTGAGACGATTGAAAAAGGCATCCTGCGCCTGGCCCGGGCTCTCGAAAGGATGCAGAACAGGTAAGGCTTGAGCTGGGGGAAAGGAGGGCGCCGCATGCAAAAGCTTCTTATTCTTCTGGGCGCAGTCCTGCTGGCTGTCGGACTTTTCTGGCCCTGGCTGCAAAAACTCCCTTTCGGTCGTCTGCCGGGCGATATCTTCATCAAGAGGGAAGGTTTTCAGTTCTTCTTCCCGCTCACGACCTGCATTCTCATCAGCATCGTGCTGACTCTGCTGTTCTGGCTTTTCAGAAAATAAGAGGACGCAAAGCAGTCCATTCTGGACGGCTGTTGCAATCACGGAGGAGGTTCAGCGGATCTCGTCGCTGTCGATGTAGGCGTAGGCGCTGTGTTTGTGAATCGATTCGAAGCTCTCGACGCTTGCCGCAAACCAGGTAATGTCCGGATGGGCAAGGGCGGAAACCGCAACTTTACGCACCACGTCCTCGACAAACATCGGATTGTTGAAGGCTTTTTCGGTGACGAATTTCTCATCGGGGCGTTTGAGCAGGGCATAGACCTCACAGGAAGCCGATTGCTCCACTATCACGATCAAATCCTCAATCCAGACGAAATTGCGGAATTTGACATGCAGACTTACTTCTGCCCGCTGGTTGTGGGCGCCGTCCGAGCTGATTTCTTTGGAGCAGGGACACAGTGTGGTGACGGGCACTCGGACGGTGAGAATAAAATCCTCGTCCTCGCCGATGCCTCCGGAAAAGGTGCAGTCGTATTCCATCAGACTGCGCGTGTGTGATACCGGCGCCTTTTTCTCGATGAAAAAGGGGAAGGTCATCTCCAGGCGGGCAGCCTTGCTCTGGAGCTTCTCCTGGATCTGGGAGAGAATTCTGGAAAAACTGGCAGCACTGATTTCCCCGAGCGAGTCATTGAGGGCAGAGGTGAAAACCTCGACGCAGCTGTCATTCCTTCGTCCCGGCATGCTGGCCTGGATGCTGATGGTGGCGACTGTGTTCTGCAGACCGCCGCCTTTTTCAAGAACCCGGACGGGGATCTGAATATCCTTTATGCCGACTGATTGAATATGCATCGAGATTCCGTTTCGAGTTTGGGCAGGGTGGTTTATTGCATGTCTGTCCGCTGCGTGAAGCGACTGGTTGCGCAAAACTGGCAGCGAATGCAAACAATATGTTTTGGCACATGTGGCCCGGTGTCAGGCACGATTTTACATACACTTTTTCCTCAGTCTCGACAACAGTCATTTCGGAATCCGCTGTCGCATCCTCTTTTTCCATGCACTTACAGCAGAATCGGTGTAGTCTGACAGACCCGGTGTGATGGAAATGTACGGTTGCAATACTCCCCCTGATGGTATGACAATGGAAGATGCCGCATCCGGCGTGCGCCTTGACAAATGGCTGTGGGCTGCTCGGTTCTTCAAGACCCGTTCGCTGGCAACCCAGGCAGTAAACGCTGGCAAAGTCCGCCTGAACGACAACCGGGTCAGGGCCGCGAAAAATGCCTCGGTCGGCGACAAACTGGTGATCAGCATAGGTCACGAAGAATTCCGAGTAACGATTCTGGCCCTTTCCGGAGTCAGGCGGCCGGCTCCGGAGGCCAGACTGCTCTATCATGAATCTGAAGAAAGCCGCAGGGCCCGGGAAGAACAGAGAGAACTGCGGCGTCTGCAGAATACTGGCTTGGCAGCCCCGGCCAAGCGTCCAGGCAAGCGTGATCGCAGGAAGATTAAAGAATTTATCCGAAAAGATTGACAGGAGCGTGCAGTGAAAAAAATAGAGAGAGCCCTCATCAGCCTGACCGATAAGTCTGGTATCGAGCATTTCGCCTCGGAACTGGCCCGTCTTGGTATTGCTATTCTATCGACAGGAGGCACAGCCCAGAAGATTCGTTCTGCTGGCATCCCGGTGATTGATGTCTCCGAATTCACAGGTTTTCCTGAGATGCTTGACGGTCGGGTCAAGACCCTGCATCCGAAGGTTCACGGCGGTATCCTCAACCAGCGGGAAAATCCTGAACATCAGCGCCAGTGCGCCGAACATGGTCTGCAGAACATCGATCTCGTAGCCGTCAATCTCTATGCCTTTGAGAAGACTGTTGCCAATCCGGACTGCGGTCTGGCCGATGCTATCGAAAATATTGATATCGGTGGACCGACGCTGCTCCGGGCCTCGGCCAAGAATTTCCACGATGTCACGGTCATCGTTGATCCCGCCGATTATCCGCAGGTATTGCGCGAGATCGAGGAAACCGGCAATACAACCCTGAAGACTCGTTTCCGGCTGGCTGCCAAGGTTTTTGCCCTGACCTCGCGCTACGATACCGCTATTTCTGCCTGGCTTGAAAAGGTCGATATCGATACGAATGCCTACTTTTCCGGAGAATAACCAATGCTGAAAATGGCGGTACTCCTCTCGGGGAGTGGCAGGACCCTCGATAATTTTCATGAACGGATTGTGGCAGGGACGCTTTCCGGCAGCATCCAGGTGGTCATCTCCAATGTCGGCGACGCCCTCGGGCTGACGAAAGCCCGGAACTACGGCTATCCAGCTTTTCACGCCACCGGCAGCGACTCGACAAATGCCATTCTGGCGCAGTACGATATCGATATCATCTGCCTTGCCGGCTACCTCAAATTGTATCAGCCGCCGTCGGGTCTTGCCCGGGCGGTGATCAACATCCATCCCTCGCTCATTCCATCCTTTTGCGGACCGGGGTTTTACGGCAGCAGGGTGCACAGAGCGGTCAAGGCTCGTGGGTGCACAGTCAGCGGCTGCACGGTGCATTTTGCCGATGGCAACTACGATGAGGGACCGATTATCCTGCAGAAGTGTGTAGGCCTGGAGTATGAGGACAGTATCGATACGATTGCGGCCAAGGTGTTTGCAGCCGAGTGCGAGGCTTTCCCTGCGGCTATCAATCTGGTCGACGCCAAAGGCGTTGACTTTTTCTGGAAAAAGGTGGCGGTGTGACGGTGGAAAAACGTGTGATCATGAACAGCCAGGAGATGGAACTGGCCCTGAAAAGGATTGCCTTGCAGATCCTTGAGAAAAATCCCGTCCTGGCCGATGTGGCCTTGGTCGGCATCTATACCTGCGGCGTATATCTGGCTGAAAGGATTGGCGCCATCATCTGTGAGCAGGCGGGCACGACCGTACCGTCTGGGAGCCTTGATATCAATCTTTATCGCGACGACTGGAGCCTGATGACCCAGAATCCGGTGGTTAAGACGACGGACATCCCTTTTGATGTCGACAATGTCGATCTGGTGCTGGTTGACGATGTTATCTTCACCGGACGGACGATCAGGGCGGCGATGGATGCCATTATGGATTACGGCAGGCCGAACACCATCCAACTCGCTGTTCTCGTCGATCGCGGCGGTCGAGAATTTCCCATCCAACCTGATTTCACCGGCATGAAAACAGCTGTCCAGCCCGATGAGCGCATTCAGGTCAGGCTGACCGGACAGGAAGGCGGCAACGAAGTCGTAATTGAGCGGTGAATCGCCCGATGGAACTCCTGGCTCCGGCCGGTAATATAGAAAATTTCTTTGCCGCTTTAGAAGCAGGGGCCGATGCGGTGTATGTCGGCGCCCCCGGTTTCAATGCCCGCAATCTTGCCAAGGATCTCCAGCTCGAAGAGATCGGGGCGATGATCAGGTATTGCCATGGTCGCGATAAAAAGCTCTACATCGCGGCCAACAGCCTTCTTCTGGAGAGGGAACTGTCGCAGGTCATAGAGACCCTGGCGCTTCTCGAAACCCTCCAGCCAGACGCCCTGATTGTCCAGGACCTTGGCCTGATTCAACTCATCCAGAAGCATTTCCCGCGCTTGAAAATGCACGCCTCCACCCTGATGACCGCCCACAATTCACTGGCGGTTCAGGCCCTGTCCCGCCTGGGGTGTGAACGGGTTGTCCTGGCGAGGGAACTGACCCTGAAGGAAATCAGTGCAATCAGCGCCCGCAGCGATGTTGAAATAGAGATCTTCATCCACGGCGCGATGTGCTTTTCCTATTCCGGTCTCTGTCTGTTTTCCTCCTTTCTTGGCGGTAAAAGCGGCTTGCGCGGGCGCTGTGTGCAGCCCTGCCGGCGGGCCTACAGCGCAAGCGGAAAAAGCGGTAAAGGAGGACAGGGGAAATCCGGCGGCGCCTATCTTTTTTCGATGAATGACCTGACTGGTCTGGCGGCCATTCCCGCTCTCCGGGAGGCAGGTGTGGCCTCTTTGAAGATCGAAGGGCGCCTGCGCTCGGCCCACTATGTCCGCACTGTTGTCGCTGCCTATCGTATGGCCCTGGACGCTGGGCCTGAGGATTTCGCTAAGGTTCTGCCCCAGGCGGAAGTCCTGGTCGAGAAGGCCATGAGCCGCAAGATCACCACCGGCTATTTTTTCTCACCGCAGCCGGCGGAGGCAATTACTCCCTATCATTCCGGCAATATCGGCTTACACCTTGGCCGGGCAGAAAAGGTCACGCCAGCGGGCGAAATGTGGGTCTGCAGCCTGTCGCTGAAAGAGAATCTGCAGGTCGGTGATCGGCTGCGCCTGCACCTTGAGCCTTCCGGTGAACGGCTGGCCTTCACCTTGAAAGAGATGCGGCGCAACAATGAAACCATTGATCGCGCCTTCACCTCCGAGTCCGTCCGTATCACCCTGCCGCCGGCATATCATCATGCCAAGGGGGCTTCTCTTGAACTCTACAAGATAGATTCCGGCAGAACTGGAAAAGTGGAAACTGCCGATCTGCAGCTCAGTTCGGTCAAAAGAGATCTGATTAAAGCCCGCGGCAGACTGGCCCGGCGTATTCAGTCGATTGTCTGGGATGCCTGGGAGAGCGGTATTCGCAAGGATATCCAGGAGCAGGTGGTATCGAAACGGCCACAGACCAATGCAGGCGGCGTGCGCCAGAAGAAGGCCGGCAGTGCTGCCAAGATTCCACTGGAATGGTGGCTGAAGACAGACTCGTTGAAGGCCCTGCAGAGCAAGCTGCCTTTTTCGCCGGATCGTTTTCTGCTCTCGTTTGAAAAGGCCCTGATCGGTCAGGCAGGCCAGATTAAGCGCCTGCTCGGATCGCGTCTCAGGGATGTTGTCTGGGCCTTGCCGCCTGTGCTGCTGGAGCAGGATCTGGCCAGGCATCACAAACAGATCACCCTGCTGATTCGCTCAGGATTCAAGTGCTTCCAACTCGGACATATCAGCCAGGCAGAGTTGTTCGCCGGGCAGCGTGTCCACCTCTCAGGTGATTTCAGTCTGAACCTTTTGAACAATCAGGCGGTGGTCATGGCTGCCCAGACCGGATTTGAGGCGGTGCAACTGGCAATCGAAGCTGACCGCGAGGCCCTGCGCGAACTCATCCAGGGCTACAAGAAAACTGGCGTCTATACTGCGGGCAAGGAGTCTGCGAGGAGAGGCATCAGGCTTGGCTTGACCGTATACGGCGCTCCTGCCCTTTATACCGCCCGTCTGGCTGCGCCGCATTTTTCCTATGACAGGCCAGTTGTCAGCCCCAAGGGCGAATCGTTTGTCATCCGGAAAAGAGAAGGATTCACCCAGACCCATCCCGTGCGACCCTTTTCATTGCTGCCGTTTCTGGTGGAGATGAAGAACATGGGGCTTGATTATGTGGTGGTCGATATCTCGGGTGAGCAGATGGGCGGCCGGGCGATGCAGGAATTGCAGGAACGTCTGTACGGCACAGGCAGATATGCCAAGCTGCCTACCTTCAACTATCTCGGTAAACTGGAATAACTGCCGTTAATTGAGCTTTTTACCGCGCCCTTCGTCGAGTCGCCGCATTCCTTCCATCAGCAGTTTCATGAAAAAGCCTATCTCCGGCACCTCGAAGTCCTCCGGCGGAATGCCGGGGGTGAAGCGAAACCAGCCCGACTGTTCCTTGAGGATCTGATAAAAGGCCGAGTCTCCGATATAATCGGCATACTTGGCCTTGATCAGACTGCCCTGACGAAAAGAAAACCTGGCAGTCCCCTTGGTAAGTTGGCTGATGGTCAGGATGCCCGTCTTGCTGTTCATGTTGAGGGTCTGGAAGAGAGCCTCCGCCGGGATTTCCGAGAGATTGCCGATCATGCCGGAGGCAAGGTCCTCTGCTCTGATCTTGTTTGATTTGTTCAGCCGTTCGGCCATCAATCGGGAGAAGTAGAGCTGGATTCCCGGGTAGTGATCCAGAATTTTCTTGAAATTATGTTGGTCAATATAGAGGATTGCCGTCGGTTCGGTTACCTGGATGGTGGCGCTGACGTTATCGTTGCAGATCAGGCTCATCTCGCCGAAGACATCGCCCTTGCCCAGCGTCGAGATCTTTATGCCGGCATCGTTGAGCACATTGACGTTGCCGGAGACGATGATGTGGAAATAGCCGCCCGGATCTCCTTTACGGATGACAATCTCGCCTTTGTCATATTTGCTCAGTTTGAAGAACTGGATGACATTTTCCAGATGTTTATCATCGATATTCTTGAAAAAAGCAAATTCGCTCAAGAGATGCATCATCGAGCCGAGTTCATTTGAATAGCGTTCTTCACCGTTGGCCAGGACAAGATCGTCGTCCTTGGTGTGTTCGAGTTTTATCGAGCCGGTGCAGCCGCTGCAACTAATCATGCAGACCGGAATTTTGTCGCCGCGTTCATACTGGACGATAATCTTTGTCAGGTCACCGTTGAGAATTTTGCAGACTCGCTTGCCGAGGGGAAAATTTATGATGGTCGTGGTGATGAAGGTGTTTTCGGCTTCGTTGTTGATAGGGATGGCGATGCCTGTCAGTTTGAAATTGTCACTGTACTCATAGAGCGGGCAGGCTCTGTTTTCGACTATTCGGAAAACTACTTTTGGAAAACCCATTTCTTGTCTCGCTATAAAGTTCGTGCCGATGGGAAAAGAGGGCGGCATCTTGGTTGTGTCTGAGCTATAGAGTATCCTATGGTCGTCGATTCTGTCAAATAACGGGAAATATTTCTTGAGCTGGAGCAAATTCAACCAGTAGTGACGATACCTGTTGACTTTGTCCGGCTCTTACATTATAAATTTTATTCTTTTTCGTACATATTACCACAGATTCAAGGCTGGCGAGATTCTGTGGTCTGCCTATCGAGTACATAACCGTTAGCCCGGTTGAATATACGAGAGTCTATAACAGGAGGAATTACCACGTGGCTAATCATAAATCTGCTGAAAAAAGAAACCGCCAATCCCAGGACCGTCGCTTGCGCAATAGAGTGAACAAGTCCCAGATGAAAAATGCGATCCGCAAAGTGAACGATGCTGTTGACGCCGGTTCTCAGGAACAGGCCAAAGAGGCCCTGCTCAAGGCAATTCCGGTTATCGCCAAGACAGCCTCAAAGGGAACCATTCACAAGAAAACAGCGTCCCGCAAAATTTCTCGTCTTGCCAAAAGCGTTAATAAGATCGAATCAGCGGCCTAATGTGATTGCCATGTTCTCCTGACAGTCTTCTGGCTGGATTGGATCTGAGAATGGATAGAAAGGGCCGGAGAATCGCATGATTCTCCGGCCCTTTTTTTTATCAGCCGGCAAAGATGCTGGACAAGGCCCTTTGATACCTGGTATTCTGCCGCATCTCTTTTTGGAAGTTAACATAACTCTTTGAAGTCTCTCTATCTTTCTCAACGAACATGTCTCGCGGAACCTACTTTCCCTCTGCCGGTGCCTTCTCCGGCCTGCTGGCTTCGGCACAGCTTATCCCCGTCTGTACTGAGATCATAGCCGATCTCGACACACCGCTGACCCTGTTCGCTAAGGTCGCAGACACGCACAGCCACATTTTCCTGTTCGAGAGCATGGAGGGCGGTGAGAAATGGGGTCGTTATTCCTTTATCGGCTTTGATCCGCTCGTCACCTTTGAATCCCGGGGAGATGAGGTATGCGTTGCCCGAAAGCGGGACGGTGTGCAGACGGAGGAACGGTTAAAGGCCAATCCGCTGCATGCCATCAAGGCTCTCGTTGAGCAACTGCAGGCCGCCGAAGTTGAAGGGCTGCCCAAGTTCTGCGGCGGCGCCGTCGGCTTTCTGGGGTATGACATGGTCCGCTTCATGGAGGACCTGCCCGATAACCGGCCACTGCTGGATATGCCGGATTCCGCCTTCATGGTGCCGCGTATTGTCCTGGTGCATGACAGCTTCCGGCAGACGGTGACGGTGGTCTGCTGGGTCGAGGCAAGGGAAGATGCCGATGGCCCGGCGCTCTATGCTGATACTGTGCGGAGAATCGACGAAGTGGTGGCCATTCTCAAAGCTCCTGTCCCCTCCCATGCCCGGAACACTACCGGAGGCACCGCCGACCCGCATGTTTTCACCAGCAATATGGATGCCGCAAGGTTTCATGGCATGGTCGAAAGGGCCAGGGAATATATCCGGGCCGGTGATATCATCCAGGTTGTGCTTTCCCAGAGATTCCATACCGAGACGGATGTTGATCCGACCGTGCTCTACCGGGCCCTGCGCCATATCAATCCCAGTCCGTATCTGTTTTATCTGAAACTCGGCGATCTCGTCCAGATCGGCTCATCTCCTGAGATTCTGGTGCGCAAGGAGGGGCAGAACATCGACCTGCGACCGATAGCCGGTACTCGCAAACGGGGGCTGACACCGGAGGAGGACCGCCGCCTGGAGGAAGAACTGCTGGCCGATCCGAAAGAGAGGGCGGAGCACCTGATGCTGGTGGATCTTGGCCGAAACGATGTTGGCAGGGTGGCCAAAGGCGGGACGGTCGAGGTAAGGGATCTGCTGGTCATTGAGCGTTACAGCCACGTCATGCATATCGTTTCCGGCGTGCACGGCGAGCTTGAGGATGGCAGGGACCAGTTCGATGTACTGGCCGCCTGTTTCCCCGCCGGTACGGTGAGCGGTGCCCCGAAGATCAGGGCCATGCAGATCATCGATGAACTTGAGCCTGAACGACGCGGACCCTATGCCGGTTCCGTCGGCTATTTCGGGTTCTCCGGTAATATGGATTTCTGCATCACCATCCGCACTTTTATCATGCAGGGCAGGAATCTGTGGATTCAGGCCGGTGCGGGGATAGTCGCCGATTCTGATCCGGAGAAGGAATTCGAGGAAACCATCAATAAATCCATGGGACTGCGACGGGCGGTCGAACTTGTTGAGAAAGGGTTTTAGGTCATGCTGGTTATTATCGATAATTACGACTCGTTCACCTACAATATTGTCCAGACCATCGCCGCGAACGCCCGACAGGACGGCAGAGAGGAGGATATCCGGGTGTTTCGCAATGACAGAATCACCCTGCCTGAGATCGAGGCCATGCGGCCCGACAGGCTGCTGATCTCGCCTGGCCCCTGTTCGCCGCAGGAGGCGGGCATCTCGATTGCCGCGATCCGCTATTTCAGCGACAAACTGCCGGTGCTCGGGGTCTGTCTCGGCCATCAGTCGATGGGCGAGGCCTTTGGCGGCAGGACAGTGCGGGCCTCCCGCATCATGCATGGCAAGACCAGCCCGATGCATCACGATGGCCGGGGCGTCTTCACCGGTCTGCCGAATCCTTTTGACGGCATGCGGTACCATTCGCTGATCGTCGAGGAGGAGACCCTGCCCGACTGCCTGGTAATCACCGCCCGCACCGACGAAGGTGAGCTGATGGCCGTCCGTCACACCTCTCTGCCGCTGGAAGGCGTGCAGTTTCACCCCGAATCGATCATGACGCCGGCCGGCATCCGGCTGCTGCGCAACTTCATGAGTCCTGACTACCTGGCGATGCTGAAGGCCTGAATATTGGGATCCGGACAACTATCTGTTGAGGAAAAGCTATGAATATCCAGGAAGCGATAGGCCAGGTGGTAGTCGGCCGCGATCTCTCCGAGGCGGCGATGTACCAGGTCATGCAGGGCATCATGAGCGGCGAGGCGACTGCCGCCCAGATCGGGTCCTTTATCACCGCGCTAAGGATCAAGGGCGAGACGGTCGGCGAGATCACCGGCGCTGTCCGGGTAATGCGCGAGAAGGCGACCCATATTGATACCGGCATCGATACCGCCGCCGGCGGGATCATCATAGATACCTGCGGCACCGGCGGCGACGGTTCCGGCACCTTCAACGTCTCGACCACCTCGGCCTTTGTGGTGGCCGGGGCCGGCGGCATCGTCGCCAAACACGGCAACCGTTCGGTTTCCAGCAAATGCGGCAGTGCCGATGTGCTTGAGGCCTCGGGCGTCGCCCTGAACCTCACTCCGGAGCAGATCGGCCTGTGCATCCGGGTGGTCGGCATCGGCTTTCTCTTTGCCCCGGCCCTGCATGGCGCCATGAAGTATGCCATCGGCCCGAGAAGGGAGATCGGCATACGAACGATTTTCAATATCCTTGGCCCTTTGACCAATCCGGCAGGAGCCAATGTCCAGGTGCTCGGCGTCTTCTCGGCAAATCTGACCGAGACCCTGGCCCGGGTCCTCGGCCAGCTTGGCTCGAAAAGGGCTCTTGTGGTCCATGGTGAAGGCAATCTCGACGAGTTGACGGTGACCGGTGCCACCCGTATCTCAGAACTGGTTGACGGCAAGGTCCACACCTTTTCCGTGACTCCCGAGGAATTCGGCCTGAAAAGATCGTCTCTCGAAGAACTGGCCGGGGCCGATACCCCGCAGCAGGCTGCGGCTGAGATGCGGGCCATCCTGGCGGGTGAACCCGGACCCAAGCGCGACATGGTGCTGCTGAACAGCGGAGCCGCCCTGATGGCTGCCGGCATGACAGAAACCATTGCCGAAGGCATAGGGACCGCTGCCGGGATAATCGATTCCGGCAAGGCACTGGCCAAGCTTGATGAACTTGT
>JFJP01018708.1_pt1 | contig 17993 bp, 12 predicted proteins | sample 431651 | NCBI WGS metagenome assembly JFJP01 (sample SAMN02602958, study PRJNA72255) | Microbial mat metagenome, whole genome shotgun sequencing project. | biome: fresh water; feature: sink hole; material: water; isolation source: purple microbial (photo- and chemosynthetic) mats found in...
CGACGCAATAATCCGCAGGCCCGGGAACGAATCGGTAATGCTTTTCAGTTCCTTGGACCACTCACGATACTTGTGGATCTCATCGAAACAGCAGCTGAACACGCATTCACATGCCGCGTGTAGCCTCGGCTGCCAAGCCGATCAGCAAACACGATATCGGCAATGGTGTGATGTAGGCGCGGCTTACAGCTTCAAGTCGCGGGTAAGCCGGATCGTGCGAGCGGTCCTGCTGCCGATGATCAACCCACCGCGACGAAAATACCCCGTGCTTTTGTAAACATACTTCAACCTGCGCTTTCTATTGACCTACGATCGTTGCAACAAAGCCTTTCGGAACCCTAAGATGGTGCTGGATCGCACCGGCCTTCCTGCGCCATCCGGCCTCGATCCATTCGTTACCCACGGGAATGCGGGCGTCACACCAATCCAAGGGCAAATCCGGGATCCTGAAGATGACCGTCTTCGCCACCGGATCCACACGGAGCCCCAGGATATCGCGATAGAGAATATGGGCCACATGGGACGCGAAACCGTGGTTGCAGCTTGCCGAGGCATCCTTATGCTCCCACAGCGTGCCGGTGATCTGCGCCATGGGCAGATAATTCTTGTAAAGCTGCTCCAGGATCAAACGATGCTGGCCGTAACACGAGAGGATGTCCAACCTCAGGAAGAACCCGATAAAGGCATTGGCGGGGTGAATCTCCGGATGCCGGACCGCCGGATCCCGGTCCGGTCCGAACTCGCTTAGTAGCTTCCTCCACAATTCCGGATGCGACGTCGGCGTCGCCACGTTGAAAAAGAACGCATAATACTGGCAGGTTTCCGTCCGGTTGCGAGTGACCTCCAACGAACCGTCAGCCTTGCGGATGGCGTTATCCACAAAAAACTCACCATCAAAGGATTGTTTGCGAATCACCTGGCGTACCCGTGCCGCCTGCTTGCCCAGGGCAGGATCGCCGTAGAGCGCCGCCGCGGCATCCAACATCCCGGCATAGAGCATGTTGGTGGGATAACTTACATCCCGTACAAACTTGGCCGCCTCGGACCATTCGATAAAAATCCACTGATCGAGACGTTCCAGTAAGCCATCCCGATTGAGGAATGGCTTGAAATAGTCAAGCAGTCCATAGACCTTCCGCTTCAGGGCGTCAACCAACCCGCGGTCGCCAGTCCGGTGCAGGTACTCCTCCAGCTCGAGGACAAACCACATGGCCCAGTTGGGTATGAATACATGATCATTATGATCGCTTGGATAACACATGGGCAACATCCCCTTGGGCAGGAAGGGGTAACGCCCTGGCAGGAGGTAGTTCTCCAGGAAACTGTGCTCGATCGGATTGCTGCCGCAAAAGTCGCGCTCGGCACGGGCGGTGAAGAAACTATCACACAGCCAACCGGCACGCTCGCGGCCGGGACAATCCATGAAGATGTCCACCGAATTCTGGCGGAACGTCTGGCGAGCCGCCTCGAAGAGCGTCCCCAATTGCGGATCCGATGCCGCGAAGGACGCCCGGTAGGCATCCGGACACGCATACTCCCGCAGATAGATCCCGGATACGCGGCATTCCCCGCCCATGGCAATCAGCTTCAGATACTTCAGCGTATATGGCTCGATCGTCTCCAGCGCATACGCCCCCGGCTTGAGCGAATACTTGACCACATTGGCACAGTGGTAGCGCACCAGGCTCACATCGCCAGTTGCCATCGCCAGCTCGTCAAAGGCAAGATAAAGGTCCACCGGTTGATCACAGACGACCTTGAGTCCGATGAACCCAGTCAAGTTGCCGCCGAGATCGAAAATGCGGAAGTGCCACGGCTTGATCGTCAACTCATCTGCGGGACAATAGGCATCAACCCGCCGGGAGCATACCGTCGAATGAAGCGCCTCCAGCTCGTGGGAGGGATAGCGTGTCGTTGAATCGGCCGGAAAGGCTTTGAATTCGGGGCGTGGCCCGGACCACTCCCGACCCCGGCGAAGTTTGGGATCCTTGGCCGGACGCAGCGTGCCCGCGGCCGTCTGCGCCACCGGTTGCCGCGTTTCGAACCGGGGATACGGCACGCCACGGGCAACCAACCGGCGCGGCTTGAGAACCTCCACCGCCGCAGGCAACTTGCGAAAAGTCAGCTTCGTGTACCAATCCGCTGAACGTGGCGTTAGGTTGTAGGCCTCCACAAACGTGCGCTGGAAACTATAACGCTGGACCTTCTGGATACGCTCCTGGAGCCGGTAAACCGTAAAGGCACTATTGCCTGTGGCGGCAATCACCCCGTTTCCGGCGATGATTTCCGCCTGAATAAACGACGGCTGATCGAGTGTGGCGAAACTGTTGGCATTGTATCCGACCACTTCTATGGCCAACACGTTCTTTCCAGCCACGACCGGCAACGCCCATTCGTCTATTCGGTAATAACCATGCCCGCACCGCGCTGGACCATACCCCACAAAGTTGCCGTTCAACCGGATGCGGTACACCGATGCACCCGCCACGCGTAAGCGGTGAGGTCCCCTCCCCGCCTCGAAAACCGCCCGGATTCCGGCCGTAACATTCATCTCCTCAGACAAGCCCGCCAACCAGATCGGCTGGGCTTTGAATAATTCCGGCTTTTTCGTGTCAGTCATTACTTCATCGGTGTCAAGGTGAATTCCTTCAGGGCAAGGCCCGTTGACGGTGCCGCAAAACTCAAGGTATTCCTGCCATTCACCAGAGCGAGTTCAACGGCTGCAGTCGCCTGCCACGCGCCGACCGTAAAAGGAATGGCCATTACAACAGGATCCTTGGCACCGTTCAGCGTCAGCGGTGCCGTCGCTTCGCCATGCACCGTAACCACTCGCGCCGTGAGGGCATACTTGCCTGCGAGCGAGACATCGACGTCGCACGTCAGCGGACCGACCCAGATCATCTGCGGTCCACCCAGAACGCTTTTTATAAGTTGGTTCCCCCCGCCACATGCCGCCGCCGGCATCGTGATTACGCCTTTGGAATCGACAACCACCTGCTTGTCATCGTCCGTGACAGTCGCCGCCTCAACCGCGTTCGCCTTGCTTTCGTCCGATTCGTTCGCCTCGCCAAGTTCCGTTCCAAGCGCCGACAGTGCAACCGGCTTCGCGTCCGCAATGATCGCCTTCTTCTGGAAGATGGCCATGACATTCCAGAAACCGCCACTGCCATCCTTGACACTGTTATACTTCTCCTCGCCCAGGGCATCTCCCACCCACTGGGCGCGCAGTGCCTTTATCTTATCCGCCGGATACTTCTGCATCTGCGTTTCCAGTAAAAAGTCGGCATCCTTCATACCCAGCACCCCCTTGGCATCGCGATACCCCCAGCCGGCACCAAGATTGACAACCCATCCCTCGGGAGTCCAGCGAGCCAGCGCGGCATGAGCACGCTGCGGCCGCTCCACGCTTGGAAGCCCGAAACACTTGATGATGAATACGCCGAAGAATGCACGTCGGCCGCAGATGCCGCCGTTCTTGATCACGTTCTGGAAAAAACCCAGCGTGTCGGTATCTGTATATTCCTGTGAATGCTTATAGGCCACATCGGTCCGGACAGCCCCCGAGTAGCGCCAGCCATAGTCCTGGACAACGATATGGTCGGGCCGGTAATTCCTCAGCATCTCGCGCCCCCATGCCAGCATGTGATCGGGGGCATAGCTGTTGACGATCTGGCGGCATTCCCAGGCGGACATGTCCTTGAATGCCGGATCCAGCGCTCCGTCCAGGTACGCCTTCTCGTAATGCAGATAGCGCTTGACCGGGTCGACAAAGGCCGGTGCATTGGTCTCGGCGATCGCGTTGCGCTGCCCCACCGGCACCGCATGTTCCACACTCGTGCCAAGCGCCAGGCGATACAGGATTCCGTCACCAGCCTGCCGGGTCGCCAACTTCTGGATGTCGGTATAGATCTGCATCGCCTGCCCGTACTTACCGCCGTTTGCCCCGCCAGCGTCGAGCATATCCCTCATCAGCGCGGTCCTGCTGTGCGAATTCCGCCAGCCCCTTCGGCGTGGCGTTGACGAGTACGGCGCACGTCACGAGCTTGGCGTCCAGCGTGTCGCTCGACAGGATCGAGCCCAAGTCGGCAAGAATGGCTTTGGCTGCCTTCAGTTCATTGGCCTCCGCCTCGTCGAGCGCGGCACAAGCATCCTTGCTTGCCTGGAGATTCTTCGCCTCGTCGACCATGACCACGTCCAACGCGGCTTGCCGCTCCTCCAGTGCCTTGAGACCGGCTTGCAGCCCATCCTCCCCCTTCGCAATCGCCTTATTCGCTGCTTCCCGTTCCACGTCCGTGGTCGCCTTTTTCAATGCCTCCTGCGCCTGGGCAATCGCCTTCCTGGCGCCGCCGATCCACTTGCCATTCGCGTGATCCACCAGCGCTCTTGCCGCCTGGATCTTGTCCAAACGCTGTTGCGCCGCGCCCACCTCGGCGGTCGCTTTCTTCACACCTTCACGGGCAGCCAGGAAGGCTGCCCGCTTCTGGTCATCAACCGCTGGCACGGCATTGCCGATCTCGGTCTTCAACGCCGACAACATCCCTGTATATCGGGTCTGGAGCGTCTCGCCAGCCTCGGTCAGCGAAACGGCAGCAGGCGAAGCCCCGTCACTGGATGAACAAAGTGCCATGGCGGCAAATGCGAAATACACAACCCTCATTCTCGACGTCATCATTTGAATTTCTCCTTCACCGTTTTACGCCACCCGCACAAGGTTTATATCATCTCATCTACACACCTGAAACTCAAGCGTTGAATCCGCTTTGAAAACTACGAACGATGACCTGGTGATGTAGCTGCGGCTTACAGCTTCAAGTCGCGGGTGAGCCGGATCGTGCGGGCGGGCCTGCCGCCGGTAATCTCGATCGAGAAGCCCGCCATGTCTTTGGATACCTTCAGCGAAAGTTTCTCGCGGCCTGGGTTCAATGCGGTCACATGCAGGCTTTCCGGGGATCGTTGCGTGCTCATCCAGCGAATGATCTTGGTTTGTTCGGCGGTGTTCTCAGGCATGCCCGACGTGCGCTGCATGATGCTTTGACCCAGGGCGGCAAAAGTCATCGCCAGGTGTTCGTTCCCCTTGCTTAGCATAGCCCAGTCGGCTCCGGTTTCAAGGTCGGCATAGGTGTGGAAGCGCGACTCGATGGCGTGGCCGGGAGCCGTGTCGACCACCAGCCAATACGCGTTGTCGACCAACAGGCAGAGCCTGCCGACGAACCCTCGACGCCAGCGTGGCGTGAAGACGCCGCCTGCATCGATGCGGATGCCCAGCAATCCATCGCCCTGCACGATCTCGGTAGTCTTGCAGGCAACATCCTCGGCGCAGCCCAACCCGTCGACGAAAAGCGTGCTTTTGGACGCTGCACTGCGGCTGTAAAGGTGGTGTCCGAGGCCGGTGAACGCGACGCTCGGCATCGAACCGCGCTGATCCTCGATCAGGGTTTGTCCATTGACGGCGCATTTGAAGCTGAGCAGATCGAGATGGCCGTGCCCGGCGATTCGGCTGCTGCCGCCCCGGGCCGATAGGCGCAACGTAGGAAAAACCGAATCATCCATCAGAACGGCCCAGCCCAATCCCTCGTACACACGGGCCATGGGCTGTTTTTTCTCCGTCCGTTCCGCCTTAAGTGCGGTCATGATCTCGGCGGATGGAATGGTTTCAGCGGCATAGAGGATGTCGGCACTGGCGGCCGGGGTAAGACGGGAGCGGGTTGAGGGATCCGTTGGCGGTGGCACATCATTCATCAGGAACATTGCCGCCCGCATGGCGGCATCCGGCTGGTTGACACGCGCGGCCATCAGGAAATAGAAACCGGTCGGGTGCCAGCCGTCGTTGTCCCCGAAGTTGATGCCGGTGAAATCGACAGGAAAGTGTAATGACTTGCCCAGTTCCGGGATATCAAAGGCCGGATGCTTTTTTCCCGTGGCCTGTTCGTAGCTAAGCAGGTAGCGGATAGCATAGTGCATCCCGTAGTTCCAATAGCCGGTTCCCTCATGGTTACCCCCGCCGTTCTGGATATAGGACTGGAAGTAATGCGCCAGGGAGGTTTCCACGAAGGGGATCAGTTGGCGGACCTCGGGACGATCGTCGTAGAAAGCAAGAGCGAGCATCCCCATGCCGCCGGCACAGACGCCGTTCCAGTTCGACCACGACGTGTTCACCCACCAAGGCGGATCCTGCAAGGCACGCAGGGCCTGACTGAGGTAGAAGCGGTCCAGCACATCGAAGAACACCTTCTGCTCCACGGGCGTGATGTCGGCACGGAAGACATCATACATCAGGGCGATATCGGCGGCATGTTCACCGTAGCTGAGGCAGAAGAACATCGGGGCATCGGCGGGGGTATTGACGTTGGCCTCGCAACTGATCTGGCGCCAGGTCAGGATGTTCGCCAGATGCCGCATGGCCGCCTCGCGGTACTTCGGCTCACGGGTCAAGACGTATGCCGAGGTCAGGCATTTCAGGTGACTGGCGATCAGGCGCGTCCCCTGCTGGTTGGTCCCGACCTCACTCTGGGCGATAGGCTTGAGACCAACGAGCCAATCCGCATCGGCGAGGATCTGCGCGGCCGTGCCACGCAGGTAGGGCGTGTGAAGTTTATCCTTCAGGTTAAGGATCGTCGTTGCCGGGACCCAGAGACGGGGGTGCGCCTTCAGCACTAACCCCTCGGCATCCGCTGGCTGCACCGGCCTATCGGGTTCCCCCTCCGCATACACGGCCTGCCCACCGATCGCCGCGACGAGCAGAAAAAAAGCACCGCAGATTCTAATCCCCATCGTTCTCATATAACGTCCCGATCCCTGTCGCCTTGCCTGCCGTTTTGAACTTCACGTCCTGCATCATATACGAATGAGGACAGAATAAAAAGGGCCATTCGTTGTAAAAAGAACCATCCTAGGGCAGGCTTGCCGATCACCATTTTCCTAGGAAAACCGCGTAAAGAACTGATTGGGAGCCCTGTAGCCGCGCCACGGAGGTGCGCGTTCGTGGCAAAAGCCGGTCGGCAGCGGAGGGCTAATGCTTGATCGTCGGCCTTCGTCCGACGGCTACAGGGGCTGTTGTTCTGATTATGATTCAGACAGGATGAACAGGATAGACAGGATTAAGACGCTGATGTTCGGTCCGTTTCATCCTGAAAATCCTGCAATCCTGTCAACATCAATCCGAGCATAAACCGTTCTCGTTCACCGATGTCCTCGCCAAATACGGATCATTGACTATTACTTTTCCATTGCCTAGTCCATATAATGGGCGTAGAGTACTTCATTAGAAGCGGGAAACTACTTGCTAATTGCAGGCGGGGTGTGCCGAAGCATGGGATGGCGACTTGGCCCTGACCACGGGCTCGCTCGGCACGACCACAGTGCGGTTCGGTGAGAACGCAAGCAGCCTGACCGCCGCCCAGTTGGCTCATATCACGATCAACGCTGGTAGCGTTTAACATCCCGACCTGGGGCTGAAAGGTGTCTTTAATGACGCGAACGGATAAGAAACAAGTAACCGTGCAGCGAGGGAAGCGATCAGAACCTGCGGTGATCCAGCTCAAGCTGCGCGAGTTGAACCAGCTTTTCAACTCGATGGATCCTTCCCCCTTCATCAACAAGGATCTGGATGCGGATGCGGAAGCCTTTATTGCAGGGTGGGCGCTGGAGTTCCCGGTTTCCAAGCCGATCAAGCTGTTGGTTCATGTGGATCAGACAACCCCAGCCATCACGGGCGACATGGATCCACAGACGTTTGTAGAATCGTCGATCCAGAATTTCTTTCTTGCCAAAGCCCGCACGGCACAGCGCGACATGCGGAACCTGCTGCAGACCGGACAGATCAGCCTGCTGATCGGCGTTGCCTTCATGGTGATTTGCCTGACGCTTAGCCAGTTGATTGCCAAGAAATTGCCGGACTCCACGACGGCAGGGTGGTTCAGGGAAGGCCTGTCGGTCGGCTGCTGGGTGGCGCTTTGGAAGCCGATCGACATCTACCTTTACGGGTGGTGGCCGTTGCTGAGACGGTTGCGGATTTTCCGCAAGATGAGCTGCTTGACCGTTCAACTGAAGCTGAAAGCCGATACCGCCGCCTCCGACACGACCGGTTGACGGTTTCTACAACATGACGAGAAGGCGCAGGGACAGGATACGGCACTGGCCTATAGTGCTCACCTCAGGATCGCATCGCTCAGGGAAAACACGGGGAGCATGACGGCCAGGGTGACGAGCAGCACAAAGGCACCGACAATCATCAGGAGCAGAGGTTCCAGCAAGGTCAATCCACGGGAAAGGGTGTTCTCGAAACGCACGTCGCAGCGGTCGGCGGCATGATCCAGAAGCCGGGCCAGATCCCCTCCAGCCTCGCCCACCGCCAACCAACCGGGCAGGCTCTCCGCCAACGGCGGCATCTGCCGCACGGCAGCCTCCAGGGATTGTCCATGCCGGATCTGGCTGGATGCCTCGATGGCCAGACGTTCACACCAGACACTGCCAGTCGCCCGGCCCGCCAGGGCCACGCCCTCGACGAGCGAAACCCCGGAACGGACAAGAATCGCCAGTGTACGGGCAAACCGCGATGCCACCAGACTCCGGTAGCCGCGACCGATCAAGGGCACTCCATAGACCCGGCGATCCAGCCCGATGCGCCGCTCGGGATCCGCCAGCCGTCGCCTCCCCCACCCCGCCAGCAGCAGGATCGCGCCCAGCCCCGCCAGCAGTCCCCAGGGCACCAGCAGATCCCCCAGCCCCAGCATGAACCGCGTCAACCCCGGCAACGCGGTGGAGCTGCCGATGATCTGCTGCGTACGCGGCAAGAGCACGCCCAGCATCACGATCGACACCAGCACACCCAGGACCAGCACCAGCACCGGATAGATCAACGCCCGCGTAATCCGCTCCCGAAGCTGCTGCTGCGCATCCAGGAACCGCGCCAACTGTTCCAGGACCGCCTCCAGCGAGGCCGCCCGTTCGGCCACATCAATCGTGGCGACCTCGAAGGAACTCAGCTCTGCCACGCCGGATTTGAGCGCCGCCGCCAGGGATCCGCCCTCGCGGACCTGATCCCTCACGGCCGCCAGCACCTCGGCAGAGACTTCAAGCTCAGGCGTATTGAGCAGCATGCCCAGCGCCGTCACCAGGGGCATTCCAGCCTGCAGCAGCGCGGCCAGCTCACGGTAGAATATCGCGCGGCGCGACGCAGAGAGGGACGACGGGCGCGATCCGCTGACCTGTAGATTCGTGATGAACACCTGGCGGACCGCCAATTGCTCGCGGGCCGACTTGGGACATGAGGCCTCGACCTGCCCCCGGCAGGTTTTCCCGTTGGCATCATAGCCTTTGTAGACAAACGTTTTCATACCGCTGCCGCGTTCAGGACATCCTCAACCGACGCCCGTCCGGCCAGGATCTTCTCTACCCCATCCGCCAGGAGCGGTTTCATTCCCGCCGTCACCGCCGCCGCTCGAATGGCGTCGAGATGATTTCCCGCCACGCGGATCCGTTCGCTCACGTCGGGGTTGACCACCAACAGTTCAAACAGCCCCAGCCGACCGCGATACCCCTGGGTACATTGCGGGCAGCCAACCGCGCGCCACGCGGTTTTCCCTTTGAGATCGGGATACAACACGCCCGCGTCCGCCGCATCGGATGCATCCACCGTATAGGGTTGACGGCAGTTCGGACAGAGCCGCCGCACCAGCCGCTGGGCCAGCACCCCGCGCAGGCAGGCCGAGATAAGGTACGGGGCAACCCCGATATCCATCAGCCGCACAACCGCCCCGGGCGCATCATTCGTGTGGAGTGTCGTGAAGACCAGATGCCCCGTCAACGACGCCCGCACGGCAATCTCCGCCGTCTCGGCGTCGCGCGTTTCCCCCACGAGAATGACGTCGGGATCCTGCCTCAGGATGTGCCTCAGCCCGCTCGAGAAGGTCAGCCCGATCTTGCTCTTGACCTGGATCTGCCCGACGTTATCAAGCTGGACCTCGATCGGATCCTCGATCGTCAGCACATTCAGCCGCGAGGAATCCAGTTCGCCCAGCGCGGCATACAGCGTGGTGGTCTTGCCCGACCCGGTCGGCCCCGAGACCACCACCATGCCATTGGGTAGCTTGAGCAACCCTTTAAGGCGTGCATAACATTCCCCATCCATGCCCAGATCCGCCATGCTCAGGAGGGTATTGCTCTTATCCAGCAGCCGCAGGACCACGCGCTCTCCCTCGCTGACCGGCACCGTGGACACCCGGATATCCACCTCCCGCTCTCCGACCCGCACGCGCGCCATGCCATCCTGGGGCAGGCGCCGCTCGGCAATATCCATGTGGGCCATGACCTTCAGGCGCGAGACCAGCGCCTGCACCACGTGCGAGGGCGGAGAGGACTGCTCGTAAAGGAACCCGTCGATACGGAAGCGCACCCGCAGGCGCGACTCGAACGGTTCAAAGTGGATATCCGAGGCCCGTTGCCGGAAGGCGTCCAGCAGGATCAGGTTGATCAGTTGCGTCACCGGCGTGCCATTGGCCTCCTTCAGCAGATCCTCGACCTGCCGGATCGGTAACGTACCGGCCGGTGCGGCCATCCCCTCGATCACATCCGATGGCGATTCCTCGCGCTGCACATAACACTGCTCGATACAGGCCAGCACGACATCGCGCGGTGCCAGCACAGGAAGCAACGGCTGCCCGAGCAGGATCGATACATATTCCTGCTTGTCAAGGTTGCCGGGATCGCAGACCAGCACGCAGGGTGCCCCATCGATGCGCACCGGCAGGATCGCATGGGACCGTGCCCATTCCACCGGCAGGGACTGCAGCAGCCGGGCATCCAGCGTGACCTCGGCAGCGGACGCCACAAACCGCAGGCCATAAACCTCGGCCTGGCGGCGCAACACCGCGTCCGCCGTCACCAAGCCAACCGTTGCGTCATTCCTGCCCATTGATCTTCAGCCCCGTCTTCTTTTCCCATCCCTCACGATGCGTATCGGATGCCTCGGCATCGCTAACCACCGTAGGGGTCACAAAGATCAGTAGATCCGTTCGTTCATTGACCCGTTCCGTCCGGCGGAACAGCCATCCCAGTACGGGAATGGCACTGAGGTACGGCACACGGCGCTCGCTTTCGCGCTCGTCCTGACGGGTCAAGCCGGCAATCACGATCGTCCTGCCATTATCCACCGTGACGGTGGTATTCACCTCGCGCTTGGCAATCGTCGGCGTGAACTTGACCGCGTCGGAACCGGAATCAATCACCGCCTCGATGCTTGGGTTCAAGGCCATCCGTATACGCCCGCCGGGGATGAAGTGCGGCGTGATCTTCAATTTGACGCCCACATCCGCCCGTTCGATATTCTGGATCACATCACGGGCACTTCCGGTGCCGCCCGTGATCTCGGACTTCAGGACCGGAATCTCATTCACCACGCTAACGGTGGCTTCCTTGTTGTTCTGGGATTGCAGCGACGTCTCGGACAGGATCTTGAAACGTGAATTGGAGCGGAAGGCGTCGATGTTGAAGATACCGGGGAAGCCGGACTGGATGGTTCCGTCAGCGGCCTTCGTCGCCCCCCGCGCGACCCCCACACTCAGGCCACGCGGAAAGATGCCGTTCTGCACCGAGGTGAGCAGGCCGCTGGCATCGCCAAGACCGAAACTGCCCTGCACCACGCTATCCCCGACCGCACCGGGCATATCAACGGCGGCGAAATCGATACCGAACTGCAGCCCGTCGCCATTGCTGACCTCCATGATCAGCACTCCGATATGCACCTGCTCGGGGGGCTGGTCAAGCTGGTCGATCAAACGCTTGACGATCTCGAAATCACCGGGGCCTGCATCCACCAGCAAGGCATTGCTCGAAGGGCTGGCCTCGATGGCGAGCGTCCGCGTGTCGCCCGTGCTGCTTCCCGCCGCCCCGGCCGCCTGGCGCTGCTTCAGCAGGGCGGTGATATTCTCCGCCGCTTCGGTTGCCGACAGATGCTGCAGGAAAATCGCGTTCAGGCGCCCATAGCCGGAGGGTACATCGACATCCATCTTGGCAATTAACTGCCGCAGGGATTCCACCTGGGACGGGGTGCCCACCACGATCAGCCGATTGGAATGCGGCACCGGCACCACCATGGCCGCCCGCGACTCGTCATCTCCCGTCGCCGCACCCGAGGGCGTCCGCCGCCCCGCCGGCAGCCGCTCGAGCAACCGCTGTGCCCGTGACAGGTTTTCCGCCAGCGCAAGGTTTAGTTGCTGGGCCATCTCCGACGCATTGGCATAGGTCAGCGGGATTACCTCCGTCAGCCGCGTTACCCCCGGTTTGTCCAATGCCGCCAGCAGTGCTTCCACCCGGCGGATGCCGTCCGCCGAATCCGAAACCACCAGGTGATTGGTTTCCTCGAGGGCCCGCACGGTGCTTCCCGTGCCATCGGCACGGGGATCCAGCAGCTTGCGGATTTCCGCCGCCGAGACATGGACCAATTGGAAGATCTTGGTGTAGACCCCCTGCGCTGGCACGGCATCGCCTGCCGCCAGCACCGTACCGAGCACGGCGGAGCGCCCTTGCAAGGGAACAATCCGCAACAGGCCGCCCGCCTCGGCCTGCACGGAATAACCGACCGACTCCAGGATGGTCAGGAAAAGGGGATAAACTTCCGATGGCGAGACACGCGGAGAAACGACCGTCAGCTTACCCTCCAGTCCATCCCCCATGACAAACCGTTTACCGGTCTGCTCGCCAACCAATTTGACAAAGGTCCTTATATCCACGGCATCAAACGAGAAATTCACCGGTCCTGCGGCCGCGACGGTCGTTGCGGGATTCCCAGCCACCGCAGACGGGGCGGCGCCCGCCCCACCGACGGCAACAAGGGATCCCAGCATGACGACAGCCAAGCACCGGTTCATTTCAGGATCCCCCGTTCTGACGTGGCGACAAAGTCCACCAGATGGGACAATGCCTCGTTCGTCCCCAGCGTATTGCGGATTTCATCCAGCGCCTGCGAGACCGGCAGATCCTTGCGATACAACAGGCGATAGGCCTTCTTGAGCAGATTGCGGTCATCCTCCGACACCCCGCGCCTTTCCAGCCCGATCAGGTTCAACCCGCGCACCTCGGCCGGATTGCCGTCCACCATCATATAGGGGGGACAATCCTTGACCACTTTCGTGCAGCCCCCCACCATGCACAGGCGTCCGATACGGCAGAACTGGTGAACCCCGCTAAGGCCGCCGATCACCGCCTGGTCATCGACCCGCACGTCGCCCGCCAACGTGGCACCGTTGGCCATGATGACCCCGTCGCCGACCCGGCAGGCATGGGCGACATGGCAATACGCCATGATGTGGCACCCCGCCCCGACCACGGTGCGCTCGCCCTCGTGGGTTCCGGAGTTGACCGTTACATATTCCCGCAGCGTGGTGCGCTCCCCGATGTCCACCGTTGAACTGCCGCCGCGATATTTCAGGTCCTGGGTTTGCGAGCCGATGCAGGCAAACGAGAAAATGTTGCACCCTGCACCGATCGTGGTATGCCCATCGATCACCACATGCGGACGGAGACAGGCGCCATCACCGATTTTCACATGCGGGCCGATGACACAATAAGGTCCGATCTCGACATTGCTGCCGATCTCGGCGCCGGGCGCGATAATGGCTGTTGCATGCACTCCGCTCATGTGGTGGCTTCCCCTGTAGAGATCATGCACATCATCTCGGCTTCGGACGCGACTTCCCCATCGACCGTGATCTGCGCCTTGAACCGTGCGATCTTGGAACGAAGCTTGGTAATGGTCACCTCGATACGACACTGATCACCGGGTTTGACCACCTTGCGGAACCGGGCACCATCGATCCCCATGAAGAACGGGACACCATCCGGATTTCCGGCAATCCGATTCAGCAGGATCCCGGCCGTCTGCGCCATCGCCTCAAGCTGCAGCACACCCGGCATCACCGGCAGGCCCGGGAAATGCCCCTGGAAAAAGGGCTCATTCATCGTCACATTCTTGATGCCGACAATATGTTCCTTGTCGTCGCACTCGGTCACCTTGTCCACCAGCAGGAACGGATACCGGTGCGGCAGCAGTTTCATGATCTCTTCAATACCCAATGTCGCCATAATCAACCTCCTCATGTTGTTCAAAAAATCGAAAGCATGATGAAGCTACCACAGACGATGACCAAATAGAAGCACAGAAAAACGGGACGCGGAAGGGGCTGCTTGCCAAAATGACAAGCGCCCCCCGAAGGACATGCTTGACAAGGCTACTCTACCTGGGCTTTTGCCTCACCGGATGTCTTGTTGTAGCGGAGCGTCACCTTGGAGATTTCCAGCAGATTGAGCCGCTCCCACTCGATGGAATTCCCGTCCTCATCCTCAATACGCAGATCCCAGAGCGCCGATTCCTCCTTGGGACTGAACTTGATAAGTAGCTCATCGCCGTTTCCAAGGACATCGGCCCCGAGAATATCATCGCCCCATTCGTCATCGCCGGACGAGCTCACTCGCAGGGCATGGATATCCACGCCGGTCCTGTTCACGAGAACGAAGTCCTGGGCGGCGGCCTCCTCGTCCTCATCCTCCTCGGCATTCTCGTCCTCGGCATTCTCCTGATCCTCCTCGACGGTCTCGATGCTGGCCGTGGCCTCGCCGGTCTTGGCATTATATTTCAACGTAATCTTGGTGATCTCAATCAGATTGAGCCGGCCCCATTCAATGGCCTCACTCTTCTCGTCCTCGATGCGCAAATCCCAGAGAGCCGCCTTCTCACCGGGACTGAACTTGATAAGGAGTTCATCGCCGTTTTCAAGGACGTCGGCCCCGAGAATATCATCGCCCCATTCGTCATCGCCGGACGAGCTCACGCGCAGGGCATGGATATCCACGCCGGTCTTGTTCATAAGAATGAAGTCCTGTGCCCCGGCCTTGGCTTGCGCGGTTGCCATCATCAGTCCGAAAATCGCCACTAATCCCAATCGCTGCAACATCATGACACACCTCCCTTTCGTTAATTGATTCCCCACACACCGACCCACACTGAAAACGCTAGCATATACGACTAGACCCGTACAATCCCAAACGTTATGGTTTTGGGTCTCTATAATGGATGACCCAAAACTTAATATTCAATGTCAGAGGTTGCGGTAGAACCAGACGGTAACGGACGCATGAATCCTGCTATTTTGTAATTGTTGCTTTCGTTGCCGTCTGCTTTATGGGAGAGTGAAAGGCATGTGTTCCGAATGCCAACATTCACCTGATGACCGCCCGCCGGACGAGCAGACGTTTGCACCGGAGAGCCCTCAACAGACGCTGGAATGGATCACCGTCCTCTCTGCAGCCAGCATTCCCTACCGCCTTTCGCAGCAGAATCGGCAATGGCGGCTGCACCTGTCGGTCAATCAGGCCGAAAAGGCATGGTCTGAGATCGTGGCCTATGAACTGGATCGTGGCACCCCATGTCCCGATATTCCGTCGTGTGCCCAAGCAGATCTGGACGCCCGGCCTGCCATCTGGACCGCGTTCTGGATGGTGCACATCCTGCTCTTGTTCTATATCTGGCTTGGTCCGTTTGACCCCGCGAACCCGCTGCATCTCGCGGCATCAGGGGGCGGAGTCGCGCTTTCCACCGGGGAATGGTGGCGCATGCTCACGTCCCTGACCCTGCACGCCGATGCGGTTCACCTGCTGGCGAATATCCTGTTCCTGTTCTTTATCGGCCAAGCCGTGATCCGCGAAACCGGACGGGGCGCCGGGATCTGCCTGCTACTGGCTGCCGCCGGCCTCGGGAATCTCACGGCGGCCTGGATTGCGCCTTCCACCCAGCGAAGCGTGGGTGCCTCGACCCTGTGTTTCGCCGCGCTCGGGATCATCAGCCTCTACCAATCGCACGCCATCCTCAAACGCCATCAAGGTTGGCGGCGGGTCTGGAAACAGGCGTGGATCCCGCTGGCGGCCGGCATCGCGCTGCTGGGCATGACCGGGACAGATCCCTCCAGCGATCTCGCCGCCCATCTCACCGGATTCGCTGCGGGCGTCCTGACAGCGCTTGCAACGGTCCGTTTCCGTAGCCGTATCCAGCGGTTGCCTCCCTCCGTGCAGTGGACATTGACGGCGCTTGCCGCCACGCTTATCACCGTGGCCTGGACCCTCGCCTACCGGTCTTTACTGCATGCTTGAGCGCGGGCGGGGGTCGTAGGCTTCGCGTACGCCTTCACCGATGAATACCCCCAGCAGGATGACGCCGAAGAGGGTGGCGGAAGGATACAGGATCAGCCACCAGGCACTTCGATGCACCTGTGCCTGGTGCAGGAGCTGTCCGATACTGGGCGTCAGCGCCGGCAGCCCGAAGCCGAGGTAGTCCAGCGCGGCCAGCGCGGCGATGGCACCGACCAGCGAGAACGGGGCAAAGGTGATAACCGGCGTGATGGCATTCGGCAGGATGTGGCGGAAGATGATGCGGGCATCGCTGACCCCGAGCACCGTGGCGGCATCCACGAAGGGTTGCCGCCGCAGGCGCAGGAATTCGGCGCGGATGTAATAGGAGATGCCAATCCAATTGAAGATGGCGTAGCAGAAGAGCAGCAGGCCGAGGCTGGCACCGTAGATGGAGCCGAGCAGGATCATGACATACAGGAACGGGATGGCACTCCAGATTTCAATCCCGCGCTGCACCAGGATGTCGGTTAGCCCGCCATAATACCCCTGCAGGGCACCGATGGTGATGCCGATGGTCATGGACGTTATCACCAGCAGGACGCTAAAGATCAGCGACACGCGCAGCCCATGCAGCAGGCGGGCCAGGACGTCGCGGCCAGCGGAATCAATCCCCAGCCAGTGGCCACGGACGGGCGCGTGCGGCCAGGAGACGGCCGTGTCGCACACCGCGTTGTAGCGGTTATGGCCGGCCACGACCGGGATGGGGTCGACAGGTGCCGTGCGCGCCGTATCGGCCAGTGTGCGCAATGGTTGCCGTGCCTCGGGACCGAAGGTTTCCCAGAGCGCACGGGAGTCCTTGGCGGGCTCACCGCTTATACGGTCGAGCGTGATGGCAGCCTGACGGCTATCCGGGCGGTCGAGCGTGCGCAGGGTCAGCCGGACGGACGTCGGCGCGGTGGTGCGCGGGGTAAAGGTGGGCAGCGATAATTCAAGCGGCAGATCGGGCAAGGCGGGGGCGGTGAACGACAGGCGCATGGCCGGTGCCGACTGGTTGGCAAACCGCAGATCCAGGGCGGCCCGTAGCTCGGACGGGAGTGTCCATTCGCTATCCAGCCGCATCCCGCGCACATCCTCGCCATCGCGCCCGAAGAAAAAGCCGGCATCCAGTGAACGCTCCACCTGCGTATCGGCAAGGAGGTTCAGATTCCCTGCCCGCGGAATGGGCAGCAGGACGATGCGGGCGTCGCGCTCGGCCAGGATGGTGTATTCATCAATGGTTTCGTTCGGCCCGTAGGGGATCGGGGTGAACACCATGAAGTTGGCTGGATTGTCGGCAAACACCGGGTGCTGGTTGAGCTTCTTGTACGAAGGGCTGGTGGCATGGCCATCGGGCAGGAAGGTGGATTCCGGATGGAAGCGCAGCATCGGGAAAAAGTGCTGCCCATTGAAGCGGACATAAAGCGGGGTGTCGCTGCAGATCAGGTCCGCCCCCGACGACAGCAGGATGACCAGCCCCAGCAGACAGGCCGAGACAAAGGCACGACGCATACGGCAGAAGCGCCGCAGGCGTTTTCGGGTCACCGGGTTTAACCAGGGAAGCTTCATAGAAAGTCAGCGGTTGAAGGTGATTCGGGGGTCGATCAGGACGTAGCAGAAATCGGAAAGCACGTTGCCGAGCAGGCCCAGCATGGAGGTCAGCGCGAGAATCCCCATGAAGACCGCATAATCGCGGCCAATGATTGCATCGAGCCCCAGCCGACCCATGCCGGGGATTTCAAACACGCGCTCGATAATGACCGAGCCGGCGAACATCACGGTCATGATGCCGCCGAAGCCGGTGGCGATCGGGATGAGCGCATTGCGCAGGGCATGCC
>JFJP01020421.1_pt1 | contig 17991 bp, 11 predicted proteins | sample 431651 | NCBI WGS metagenome assembly JFJP01 (sample SAMN02602958, study PRJNA72255) | Microbial mat metagenome, whole genome shotgun sequencing project. | biome: fresh water; feature: sink hole; material: water; isolation source: purple microbial (photo- and chemosynthetic) mats found in...
TGTGGGGCATCACCGCGGTGCGGGTCGCCAAGGATGGTTCGGTGGGCTATCTGCCACAGGCCGAGGTCACGCGCCTGCATGCCGAGCACCATGGTCCCCAGGTGGTCGCAGCTCCGCTCGATGGCGTGGCCTTCCTGCCGCCTCCGCCGCGCCTGACCGGCTGGTGGCCCGAGGTGCAAAAACTGGCCGATGTCGATGCGGTGGTCACGGCCAGCGCCGCGCGCTGGCATGTGCATGTCCTGAATCGTTCGCAAGACCAGCCGCGCCTGCTGCGCATCCTGCTGCCGCCCTCGGCGCCTGTGGCCGGCAGTGGCACGATGCATCTGCTGACCGGCGGTCCCAAGGCACCCGGCGTCATCGAGCGCCGCGCCCTGCCCATCACCTGGACCGAGCGCTGCGCGCTGGTCGAGCTGCCGCCGGCCTGCGTGGCGGTGGTGGTGCTCGGCGCCGGCTGACCGCCGCCGTGCGCTAATCCGATCGCAGACTGCGCAGCGACGCGTGGCGTATAGCGCGGGTCTGCCATGCTGGCGTCATGCAGATCGACGAGAACGCCCGACAGGTCACGATTGCTGGCAGTCATGATGTCATCGTCGCCGGAGGCGGGCCGGCTGGCGTGGCGGTCGCGATTGCCGCCGCCCAGGCCGGTGCCACGGTGCTGCTTATTGAGGCGGCCGGCGCGCTTGGCGGGGTATGGACCAGTGGCCTGCTGACCTATGTGCTCGACGCCGGCAATAAGACCGGCGGCGTCATGGCCGGACTGCTCGAACGTCTGCGCCAGGCTGAGGGCCAGTCGGTATCCACCGACCAGGCACACGACCTGCCGTGGGTCACCGGATCGTGGTATTTCGATCCCGAAACGATGCGCGCCGTGCTCGAGTCGTGGTGCAGCGAACTGGGTATCACCGTGCTCTACCACAGTCGCGTCGTGTCGGCGCTGGTGACAGGGCGCCGCGTGACGCATGTGCTCAGCGAAGGCCCAGGAGGCCGTCTCGCCTGGGCAGCGCGCGCCTGTGTCGATGCGACCGGGAATGGCGATCTCGGCGCCCTGGCGGGCTGCGCCTTCGCCATGGGTAATGAGTACGGCGGTCAGGTGCAGCCGCTGTCGTTGCTCGCCCTGGTCGGTGGGGTTGATTCGACGGCGATTGCGCCCTTCGTGCATGGCGCCCCGGGCAGCGGCGGCGAGCCCGGCCGGCGCCTGCTGGTGGCTCTGCGCTCGGCTGGCACCGACCCCAGCTACGGCCATCCGGTACTCTTCCCGGCCGGACCCGGCCTGTGGTCGCTGATGGCCAACCACGAGTACGGCATCCGCTGTGATGACGCTCTTGGCCTGTCGCGGGCGACGATCGCAGCGCGGCGCGAAGTGCATGCCCTGGTCGCCGCCCTGCGTCGCCTGGGTGGGGCATGGAGCGGTCTGCGCGTGGTGGCGACGGCTGGGCAGATCGGCATCCGTGAGGGCCGTCGCCTGGCAGGCCGCTACACCCTGACGGCTGACGATCTGGCGCGCGGAACGAGGTTCGCGGACGCGGTGTGCCGGGTGAACTTTCCGGTCGACATCCACGCCCTCGATCCGCGTCGCGACAAGGGCTACAGTGATGGAGGAGTGCGCGCCCAGCCCTACGACATCCCGCTGCGCGCCCTGCAGAGCGTGGCGCACGACAACCTCGCCTTCGCCGGGCGCTGCATCAGCGGCGACTTCGTCGCCCATGCCAGCTACCGGGTCACCGGCAACGCCGTGCCGATGGGTGAGGCGGCTGGCCGCTGGGCGGCCGGCTGCCGCTAGTGTAGTCCGCTGTATGTATAATGATCCCGGAAAACGCAGATCACGGAACAGGAGATAACGGAGGGGCATAGGCTTGCGCCTTTCCAGTTCCTCACCCAGGTGGTGACCGTCCGGGAATGCGAGAATGTGCGAATTCTTCCTCCGTTGGCCCCGTATCCTCCTGTACAATTGCAGCGTTGAGGGTTAGCGGGGTCGACGTCCTCAGTCCGCGAGCCCGACGTGCCGCTTGCCCGGTGCTGGGCGCAGGTCGAAGGCGTGGGCGCTGGTGCCGGCGGGAATGTCCAGGTCGAGCCGTGAACGTCCCTCCGAGTCCGGTCCCGGCAGGGTCAACTGCAGGCGGACGGCGACCGTCGCATGCAGGACGGCTTCGATGCGGTGGCCGCCCTCAGCCCAAACCATATCGATGGTGACGCCGCAGCGGGTGGTCAGGCCACGTACCTGGCCGCGGGGCCACTCCGCTGGCAAGGCGGGGAGCAGGTGGAGGTGCCCGGGGCGGTGGCGCACCAGCATCTCGCACACTGCGGCGACAAGGCCCATGCCGGCTTCGATCTGGAAGGGGGGCAGAGCGCCATGGCCCCAGAACAGACTCAGGCCCTGGGAGCGCCAATCGTTGTGCCAGGTGAAGAGGTTGGGCGTGGTGCAGGTACGCAGCAGCAGGTCGAGGTTGCGCTTGGCTCGCGGTCCATCTCCGGCGCGGGCCCACAGGCAGGCCATGAAGGCGTAGCTCCAGCCTGCCATGCTGCCGAGGTTGCATTGGCGCAACTCGAGGGCGCGGACGGCATGCGCGAAGGTAGCGGGATCCTCGTCGGTTATCTCAAGGCCGGGGAATAGGCCGTAGAGGTGTGAAAGGTGGCGGTGCTCCTGGTTGTCGGGCAGATCGGGATGGAGCCATTCCTTCAAGCCGCCGGCGTCATTGACGGCGTAGTCCGGCAAGGCGGCGAGCAGTGCGCGATAGCGCGGCTCATCGGGGTCGTCCTCAGCCAGGACCGCGAGCGCCGCCAGCAGGTTGCTTAGCGTCTCGCGACATATGGCCGCATCCATGGTCGCGTCGGCGACGACCATCGGTCGCCCCTGCGGATGGTTCTCGGGCGACAGCGAAGGCGAGAAGTGAGCCACCCCATCACGGATCGTGATGAAGTCGAGGTAGAACGCGGCCGTCTCACGCAGCCACGGCAGGGTCCGGCGGCGCAGGAAGTCGCGGTCGCCGGTGGTCAGCCAGTGCTCCCACCAGTGCTGGCCGATCCAGCCGGCGCCGCCGGTCCATTGGACGAAGTCGCCATGACGGACCTGTCCATGGGTGGCCTGGCAGGTGGGCAGGAAGATGCCGCGGCAGCCGAACAGACGCCGGGCGTTCAGCCGGTAGTCGTCGAGGAAAGCGAAGTAGTAGTCGGCGAGCGGCTCGATCAGCCGGGCCAAGCCGGTGAGCGGCGCCGGCCAGTAGGTCATCTGCACGTTGATGTCACCGTGGTAGTCGCTCTGCCAGGCCGGTGCATAGTCGCCGTTCCAGCGCCCCTGGAGGTTGGCCGGCCAGGCGCCGTCCCGCGTCGCCGCGATCAGCAGATGGCGCTGGTGGGCGACCATGCGTTCGACCAGAGCTGGCAGAACGCGGCCCTGGAAGGCTTCATCGAGGAGGCTGCCGTTCGAGCGGGCGCGTTCGGTTTCGTCCGCCCCCAGATCAAGGGCGAAGGCGTCAGCGAGGGGTTGGTGGACGGCACAGTGCCGGGCCAGCAGCGTCGCGTAGTCCAGCGGCAGCGTGGCCAGATGGGCACGCAGGCGCGGGATGGCGGTGGCGGATGGCTCGCCATGCCAGCAGGCGATGCGCACCAGGGCGCCATCGGCCCCGGCGACGCCTGTCCACGGACCGCCCCAATAGTCGTTGGAACGAACCGTGCCGCTCCCGAGCGCCAGCACCTCGATCACGGCACCGAACTCGCGGCCATCCGCGTAGCGGCCGATGTGCGCGTGCCAGCCGTCGCCGGAGATGGCGCTCCAGGCGATCGGCGGACTCCGCCACTGCGGCGCCCGTCCTGAGCCGTAGTCGGTCACCCCCTCGATCCGATAGGGGCGCAGGCGGCAGTCGAGACTCAGGCTTCCCGGGCACCAGCCGGTGGTGGTGAAGATGATGGCGTCATCGGCGCGCGAGACGAAGCCGCGCCGCTCGTGGCGGCGGCCGTCCATGTCCCAGGCGATGCGGATTTCGCCGGTGGCATGGTCAAGTCCGGCGGACCAGCCGGTGGTTGGCGCGAGGTCGGGGTGGTTCCACCACAATTCGCCGAGCGGGTGGTAGTCGGCTACGTCCAGGCGGTAGCCGCACTCCCGCTGGGCCTGGGGGTGGAGCCGTGCCGCTTCGACCCAGCGCCCCTCGGCCTGCAGCCGGCGGATCCCGGGCAGCAGCGGGGCGAAATCAGGTAGATCGGGCCGGGGCTGCTCCAGCCAGCACCGGTCGTGGTTGATGAGGATGGCGTCCTGGCAGAGGTGGCCGTGGACGAGGATGCCGAGCGGGCCGTTGCCGGTGGGGATGGCGTCTTCCCAGCGTTGGGCCGGTTGCTGGAGATGGTAGGCGTTCATCGGAACGCTAGGTTACCAGACGCGGTGGCTTGGAACAGCGCGGCGATGTTGGCTGGGGCGATGTCGGGCAGGATCGCTTCGTGGCTGGGGCTGATCACCAGGCCGGTGGGGAACAGTTCGCGCAGCCGGCCGACCTCGCTGGCCACCTCGTCGGGGGTGCCGTTGACCAGCAGGAACTGCGCATCGACGCCGCCGCAAAAGGACACCGAGCCGCCGAAGCGTTCGCGCAGGCGCGCGGCGTCCATGCCGGTGGCGCGGGCCTGGATCGGATGGATCGCGTCGGCGCCGCAGGCGGTCAGGGGATCGATCAGGTCGCACACCGCGCCGCATGAATGGTGCAGCACCTTGACGCCGTGACTGTGCGCCTGCGCGATCAGAGCGCGCGTCCCGGGCAGGACGAAGCTCTCAATCTCGGCGCGGCGCAGCATCAGCCCGGTCTGGCTGCCGAAGTCGTTGCCGATCAGCACCGCGTCGAGGCGCCCGCGTGTCGCCTCCAGGAAGATCCGGTTGGCGTCCAGATAGAAGCGGGTGATGCGGTCGATCACTGCCTTGAATCGTTCCGGCTCGGTCTTCATCACCATCAGGGCCTCCTCCATGCCGAAGGCGGCGCAGGCGTCCTGGAAGTGGCACGACCACAGCACGCCGAGGGCGGCGCGGTCGGGTTCGGCCGCGGCGACGGCGGCCCGGCAGGCGGCCGGATCAAGGTGGCGGGCGGGATCCGGCCAGGCGAAGCGCTCGACGGCATCGTCTTCGGGATGCTCGCTGAACCAGCCCCGTGCTGTCAGGGTGCGCTCCTGCGCGTCGTTGACCCGGTCGAGGGCGAAATCAAAGGCGACGGCGATATGGTTCGCCTTGCCATCGTGGTAGGGGACCTCGATCGGCACCACGTCATCATCGATGGCGGCGCGCAGGGCGCGGGCGTCACCGACCCCGAAGTGCTGGAACAGGGCCGGCTCGGCGGCGGGCACGGGCAGGCCCAGCCAGCAGGCGGGGCGATCGACCTCCTGGCGCTCGATGGTGCGGTGGAAGCGGGTGCGCTTGTCCATGTCGGGTTCCTCAGTCGGTGATGGCGATGCGTTGTGCGCAGACCATGCGTGGCACGGTGAAGCGGGTCACGCCATCGGCGTGGCTGAACGGGAGGTCGTCGCCGCTCGGCACCAGGGTGACCCGCGACGGGGCGTTATGGCGCCTCAGTTCGACGCTGACCGCATGCAGGGGGACGAGATCCTCGACCACCTCGACTCCGGTCCCGCGCTTGATTGTCGGTGCCCAGACCAGATGCACGAGGTCGCGTTGCTTGGCCTCCTGACGGGTGACCGTGGCCAAGCCGTTGCTTGGCAGGCTGACGCGCAGCAGTGGCACGGGCAGCAGACGGCGAAGGGCGCGTAAAAAGAGATCGCGCAGCGCCTGCACGCCGTGTTCGGCGTAAAGGCGGCACAGCGGGTGGGCGCAGGTGATGCCGGCAGGGCCGTGCACCATCGCAGCAGAAGCATGGATGCCGCGGGGCGGGGCGTGCTGGTGGCTGACGTAATGCCGGATGTCGCGGTTGAACATCGGCTCGTCGCGCCAGGCCAGCACCTCGCCCGATTTCGCCTCAAGGATGCGGCCAGCGGCGCGGACCAGGAAGCGCGGCGTGCCCCACGGTCCGAGCGGTTCGGCCGGGACGAGGTATTCCGGATCGAAGGCCCCGGGACCTGCGTCGGTGCAAGCAAAATCCAGGGCAAAGGCGTCATCACCGGCGTTCCGTCCGCTCAGGCCGGTGGCCAGGATCCGACCGCCCTGGGCGACGAAGTCGCGCAGGCGCCGCGCCAGGATGGCGTCAGGCCGCACCGCGTCAGGCAGGACCAGCACGCGGTAGGAGATGAAATCGCTCTCCGGGTCGATCAGGTCGAAGGTGATGTGGCCTTCAAGCAGCATGCGTGCCGCGCCGGTGTCGCTGGCATTGTCGTTCATCTCGCCGGCGGGATCGGCTTGGCCGGGCGTCACGCCTTCGAGCGACAGAATGGCCACGTCGCTGCGATTGACGGCCTCGCTGCACCACGGTTCGATCGCCTGGACCTCGGCATAGGCGGCGCCGATGATCGCATAGGTCGCGGCGTCCATCTCGGCCGAGGGGTGCAACTGGTCGCCGACCGAGCAGTGCGCGCCGAGCGCAAGCATGCGTGCGCACTCGAGGCGCAGCGCGTTGGGATGCTTGTAGCCGCCGAACTCGCCCCAGTTGCCATGAAAACGGCCGGTCATGCCAAGGAAAGGCATGCCGAGAGTGCGGGCGTAGCCAGCCGACACGGCGAAGTGGTCGTAGCCCCAGCCACCGGTTGGCAGGCTTTCCAGTTCGAGATGGCGGCTATTGTAGCTCACCAGTGCGCGATCGCCGCGCCGCACATTACCCGCGTTGTGGAACACAGGCAGGCCCGGCTTCGCGGCGTGGGCGGCTGAGACGCTGCGCTCGGCATAGCGCAGATAGGTGGCGCGGCCCTTCGCCTGCATGGTCGCCAGGTCGCGCGGATCGCCGCCGGCGGCCAGCACCTCGCGCACGCAGGTGTTGCACCAGCACGGGCGCGGACTGACGATGTCGAGGAACAGCCCGTCGATGTCGTAGTTCCGTACCGCCTCGCCGATCTGGGCGCACAAGACATCAAGGTAGGGGGTGTTCAGGCACATCTCGTGAAAGCCCGGCTGGTCGGCGGTGTGGTGCCAGGGATTGCGTCCGTCGTTCAACCGGCGTTCCCACTCCGGATGCAGCATGGCGAGACGGTCATCAAGTCCGGCGCCGAGGTAGCAGGGTGTGGCCACGCCGATCGCCTTGCAGGCGCGTATCTGCTCGCCGAGCAGATCGAAGGACAGGCCGGGGTGCATCGCCCCGGTCGTGGTCGGGTGGTAATGCCAGCCGTGGCAGCACTTGCTGAACAACGTCACACTATCGACATGGCCGGCCTTGAGCTGGCCCTGGAAACGGGCCGGATCCCACGCGGCGGCGATGGCGCCCACTGCGGCGGTGTTGTGGAAGTCGAGGTGGATCTGACGGTAGCGCATGCCGGCAGTCTAGCGTGGCAGCGTACCCGCAGCTATGCCGGTAGCTGGATGCCTTGTATCTAAAACCGGCTGCACGTAGCATCTCCGCATGCTGCCGACAACCAACCCCCTGCGCGGTGACGATCACCTGCATGTCCGTATCCTGCAGGCTGAAGCGATCGATATCGGACCCTGGTGGCGGGCCAGGGAGGTGCGTTCGGCCTATTGGCGACTCTATATCCATGATCGGGATGGCGCCTGGCTGGCCACAGGGACGGGCCGGTACCTGCTGGCGGGGGGGCGCGCCCACTTCGTGCCGGCGTGGGTGCGCTTCGACTGCCATTGTTCCGAGACCGTGCGTCATCTCTATGTCCACTTCGATCCGATCGGCCTGCCCGGTGCCGTCGTCCGGACGATGTTTCCGAAGCCTTTTGCCGTCCCGCTTGACACGCACCAGCTGGAGACGGCTCGACGCCTCGAAGACCAACTGCGCCTGCGGCCGCTGGCCCGGCCGGCGCAGCTGTGCCGGGTCAAGGCCCTGCTCTACGAATGCCTGGCGCCGGCCTTTGACCGCCTGCCCGAGGCGCAGGCGGCGCGCTGTCTGGGTCTGATCGAGGGCGGCAACGCGATGGTGCCCGCCCTGCGCCACATCGAAGATCACCTGCCCGAGCCACTGCCCAACGCCTTGCTCGCCCGGTTGTGCGGACTGGCCGAGGACACCTTCATTCGCGCCTTCCGCCGCCAGATCGGCCAGTCGCCTGGTGCCTACGTGCGCGAACGGCGCATCGCCCAGGCCGCGCAGCGCCTGCAGGCTGGCGATGAGCCGGTCGAGGACATCGCCCGCGCTGCCGGCTTTGCCAATCGTTTCCACTTCACCCGCGTCTTCACCGCCCGCATGGGCTGCCCGCCGGTGCGCTACCGTTCGGGGGGACGGGCGTAAATGGCCACCGCCACGGCTCGGCCTGTGCATCCTTGCGCATTTCCGCATAATCCTTGCGCATCAGACGACAGACACGGAAGCGGGTGCACCAAGATGGCAGGCTGATGGGTTACCGCCCACCAGTGCGTCCACCAGGAATGACCCATGCCCACCTGCCGTCTCCTCCTCGGTTCCATCGTGGTCACCTGCTGCGTGATGCTGCCGGCCAGCCTCGTCGCCGCCGATCCCTTTCCCCCGCTCATCGGCCAGGCGCCGTGGGAGAACAACGATCGCATCCTGCTGCTCGGTGAGGGCTATGGCTATCGCGTGCCGGCAGTCCTGCGTGCAGCCTTCCGCACGCAGCAGCCGGGCTGCGGCATCGTCGTCGACGAGGCGGGATGCAACCTGCAGAATGCACCCAGCCTGCTGACTGCGCACCTGACTTCCGGACGCTATGCGGTCATCGCCGTCTCCTTCGGCAGCGATGCCGCCGGCGACACGAGGAAGCTGGAACCCGACGCCTACCGCGAAGCCCTGCGCAATCTGCTGCGTGCCGCGCGGGCCGGCGGCGAGGTCGTCGTGCTGGTCTCGCCGCTGCCCGGCGAGGCGGCCAACGACAAGGTCAAGGCCATCGCCACCATTGGGCGCGAACTGGCAACCGAGGAGGCCTTGGCCTGGGTCGATCTGGCCGAGGTCACGGCGACCCCGATCTTGGAAAACGGTTCGTGGTCCAATGCCTTCATTGCGGCGGCGGGGGTTCCGCTGGCCAAGGCGATGAACGAGGGCCTGAGCAAGGCGCCGTGGTGGATCGAGATGCCGCCGTCGTTGTTTCTCGACAGCGTGGTCCTAGCCCCGATCGTCCACCGCGTCCCCGCCGCTTCGGTCGAATGGCGCGTGTCCACCGACGGCAAGGATCCCAATCCGCAGTCCAAGCCGGCGGCGAAGCCGCCGGAACTGCGCAACTCGGCGATGGTCAAATGGCTGGCTACGCGCAGCGATGGCACCACTCAGCGTGGCGGGGCCCGCTTCGAGAAAGCCAAAATGCGCGCCCCGGACAAGATCAAGGATCCGCTGCCCGGGTTGATGATCGATCTGTTCGATGGCTATGCCGAGAAGGATATTACCGCCACCGCCCCGGCGCCCAGGACGGCATCGTGGCTCGGCGTCGATTACGACGCCCTGGGTCAGGCCAAACTCCAGCCCATTCCGGACGAGAACTTCACCCTGCGCTTCCGTGGCTACCTCAGCGCCCCCGAGGACGGGGTCTATGAATTCCGGCTGCGCGGCGATGACGGCATCGTCCTGCGCATCGGCGACGAGCACATCGCGGCCACGCCAGGCGGTTGGGGGACGACGCAGGCGATCGGCCAGATCGCGCTGAAGCAGGGCATCCACCAGGCCACGGTGCTGCATTGGCAAAGCCGCTGGGGCAGGGAGCTGAACCTGATGTGGCGCTTGCAGGGCGGACGCTTCCAGCCGATCCCCGACATGGCGTGGGTGCGGCCGGCGAAGGATGTTCCGCCGGTTATCGCGCCGCCACCCGCCGCGCCTGCGAAATGAGCGCAGGCTCCGCCGCCCGGTTCCCCGAGGGTGGCGGATGAGGCCGATCCCGTCAGAGTCGTTTCCCGAGGTTCATCCATGCCCCTCCCGCTCCTGAGCCCGACCACCGCCAGCATCGTTCCCTTCGGCGACTCGATCACTGAATCCGGAGGTGCCCCGACCGGCTGGTGCACCTTGCTGCAGGCTCGGCTGGATGTGTCGAGGCCCAAGGCGCACCGTATCCACATCGCCGGCTTCGGTGGACGGCAGAGCGGCGAACTGCTCGACCGCATGGGCGAGCATGTGCTGCCCCACCTGCCCGGTCTGGTGCTGCTCGGCTGCGGCATCAATGACGCCTATCATCAGGCCTGGCAGCGCATTCCACGGGTCAGCCTTGGCGAATACCGGCGCAACATGGCCGAGATCGTGCGCGTCGTGCGCGAACGCGGCGGCGAGGTGATCCTGCTCGCCGGGCACGACCTGATCGATTCGGGGATCTTCGTCCAGGGCAACGGCCGGCCCCAGCCCGAGAACTACCGGCCCTATCAAGAGGTGGTCCCGCGTCTGGCTGGCGAGCTCGGTGCGGCCTGCATCGATCTCGCCGCCATCGCTGGGGTAGCCCGCGCCGACCTCCTGGCCAAGGATGGAGTCCACCTCAGTTCCATCGGCCATGTCCACTATGCCCGAGTCATCGGCGACGCGTTGTTGGGGGCGTCATGATCAACCTGTCACCTGTCCACCAGCGCTATTTCGCCACCACTTGGCACGCCGTGGCGTGGTATCCCGAACTATGGCCCGAGCGTATCGCCGCCGATCTCGCGCTGATGCGCGAGGCGGGGATCAACCTCGTGCGGGTCGGCGAGTTCGCCTGGGCCGAGTTCGAACCGCAGGAGGGGACCTACGCCCTGGGCTGGATGACCGCAGTGCTCGACGCCTGCCACGCGGCTGGCATCGCGGTGATGCTGTGCACTCCGACCGCCACCCCGCCGCGCTGGCTGACCCGCGACCATCCCGAGTGCCTGCGCGTTGATCGCGACGGCCGCACCTTCGTGCACGGCTCACGCCAGCACGCCAGCCACGTCAGCGCCTGCTACCGCAGCCACAGCCGCCGAATTTCCGATGTCCTGGCGCGCGCCTTCGCTGGCCATCCAGCGCTGGTCGCCTGGCAACTCGACAACGAGATCGGCATGCATGTCGATGGCGATTTTTCGGGCGAGGCGCGCCTGGCGTGGCAGGAGTGGCTGGCCCAGCGCCACGGCGACATCGTGACGCTCAACCAGCGCTGGGGCACCGGCATGTGGAGCACGCGCTACGACGCCTTCTCCGACATCGAACTGCCGGGCAAGACGCCCTTTGACCGCCACCCAGGCAATCCCGACGGAGCGCATTCGGCGTCGCTGACCACCGACTGGTGGCGCTTCGTCAGCTGGACCAACCAGCGTTTCCTGGCCGAGCAGGCCGCCGCCATCCGCGCCCACAGCGCAGCCCCGATCACGCACAACCATGTCAGCCACGACCGCCTCACCCCCGCCGGGCTGATGGAGGTGGTGGACGCGGCAGGCATCGACATCTACGGACCTCCCGAGGGCCTGGCTGGTTCCCTGTCCAATCTCGAGTGGATGCGCGGCGCCCGACGCCGGAACGACGGCAGCACGCTGCCTATCGCGGTGATCGAATCAGCCGCCTCGCCGGTACCCGGCCGGAGCGCCGCCCATGCCGCATTCTACCTGGGCGCCGGCGCGCATCTGGTCGGCTACTGGGTGTGGCAGCAGCAGCGCAGCGGCCAGGAGATGTGGCATGCCCACCTCGTCACCGCCTGGGGCGAGCGCGGCGCGGTGTGGCCCGAGGTGCTGGCAGCCTCGCGGTTGATGCAGCGGCTTGATCCGCTGCTGCGCGCGCATCCAGCTCTGCCCGATCGTGTCGCTCTGCACGAATCAGCGCAGGCCCGCGCCTACGCCCCCGTGCCCGGATTGCCCACCGATGGCTGGGCTTACTGGCAGCAGCGCCTCCAGCATCATGAGTCGCTGACGAACAGTGGCATTCCGAGCGTCGGGCTGCTGGAAGAGCACGACCCCAGCGGTCTCGACGTGGTGTTGTCGCCGGCCATGCCGATTCTCACCGACGATCTTCTCCGGCGCATGACCGCCTGGGTCGAGGCGGGAGGTCTGTGGATCATCGGTCCGCACGCCGGCTACCGCACCGAGCACGCCACCGTCCCGGTGGAGGGCGGGCTCGGACGCCTCGATGCCCTGCTGGGCATGCGTACGTTGTGGATGCACGGTCTGAACGGCGCGGCGGCGAAGCTCCTCGACGAGGCGGTGGTGCTGAACGGTCGTGGTTACGTCCTGGAACCACGCGATCCCGCCTGCGAGGCCATCGGGGTCATCAATGACGGCTGGGCGGCTGGGCGCTGCTGGGCGGTTCGCCGCCGGATCGGCCGTGGCGAGATCGTGGTCCTCGCTTATCCCGCGACCCAGTCGAAGAGGGACGCCTATGGTGCCATCGTCGCGCGCCTGGCCGCGACCCGTGTTCCGTTGCGCACCAGCAGTAGTCCCGGCGTCGCCGTCTTCCTGCGCGACGGTGCCTGCCTGGTGGTGGACTACGCCGGAGCCGGCGGCTGGGTGGATGTGCCCGAGGCCAGCCAGGATCTGCTTTCCGGACGCAGCGTCGCCGTCGGCCGCTCCGACGTCCCGGCGCACGGGGTTCTCATGCTGAAATATGAGAAGGCGTGAATGCGCAGTTAGCTGTCTTGCTGCATTCCTGCAGTCCAGCATTCAGTTCTGCGTTACCACCGCCCCATGCCCGGTGTACAGATCAAGCGGGCCTTCGAGCTCGAGCTTGATCACGCTGCCGTTGGCATCGACCGCCGAGGCGGGCACGCCAAGCCAGAGCACGCCGGGGACCTTCATCCACGGGGCTCCGCCACTGACCCGTTGGGGAAGCTGATGTCCGCCGTCGCCCAGCAGGGTGGCTGAACGTATGCGGTTGCGGATGCCTTTGACCGCGACCTCGCCCGAGGGCCGATCGAGGACGGTGAGATAGAGCGTGGTGCGGTCCTTGGACAGGGTGCTGGGGCCGTACCAGTGGCCGGCTGGCAGGCCGGCCTGCGTGCCGTAGATGGCCTCGCCGTTGCGGCGCAGCCAGGTGCCGATCTCGCGCAGCAGGCCGAGCTGCTGGTGCCACAGTGTGCCGTCGGACAGCGGGCTGACGTTGAGCAGCAGGTTGCCGCCCATGCCGGCGCATTCGGCGAGCAGGCGAATAAGTTCCTGCGGCGTCTTGTAGGACTGGTCGAGGGCCATCGACCAGCTGCGGTTCATAGTCATGCACAGCTCCCACGGGCCGGGGGGCGGGCTCATCGGGATGGCCTGTTCAGGGGTCGCGTAGTCGCCCTGGTCGCCCATACGGCTGTTGAGCAGCACGCCCGGCCGCCATTGCAGCAGTTGCTGGCGCAACTCGGTGAAGCGCCACTGCTGCCAGGTGCGCTCCCAGTCGCCATCAAACCACAGCAGATCGGGGCTGTAGCGTTCGCACAGCTCGCGCAGTTGCAGGCGGTGGAAGCGCAGGAAGCGTTCCCATCGGGCGGCGTCCTCGCGTTCGCCGAAGCTGTAGCGGTGACCAGGATGCGGATCGGTGAAGGTGCCGGGCTGCTTGGGCTGGCTGGCGTAGTCGGGGTGGTTCCAGTCGAGGTGCGAGTAGTAGATGCCGAGGTTCAGGCCGGCCCGGCGGGTCGCGGCGCAGAAGGGAGCCAGCAGGTCGCGGCCCGCTCCGCAGTCGCGCACCGTGGACAGGCCCTCGGCGGTATCCCACAGGGCAACGCCGTCGTGGTGCTTCGAGGTCAGCACGGTGTAACGAGCTCCGGCGTCCTTGAAGGCGTCGAGCCAGGCCTCCGGGTCGTAGCGCCGGGCAAGGAAGGCGTGGCGCTGGGCCATGTACTGGTCGTGCGGGATGCTGTCGCGCGGATCCTGGCCCTTGACGCCGTCGTTATAGAAGGCCCACGACGCCTCGTACTGGCCGACGCTGTAGATGCCCCAGTGGAGGAAGATCCCGAAGCGGGCTTCGTCGAACCAGGCGTGGTGGGGGGCGCAGCGCAGGGGGGATGCGGTCATATCACGATGCTACGCCGGCCGAACTACAGTGCCATGCCGGTATCCGTGGCGGATATGAACAAATCCGATATGCCGTGGATATGCTCGGACCAGTCACCTGCCGTCTGACGTATGCCGGGTACACCCAGCTTGGGCCATGGTGGGCCTACCGCATGATGGATCCGTACTGGCGTCTGTATTGGAACGAGGATGGCGGGGCCACGATCCAGCATGATCATGGCCGGGTTGATATTCCCGGACTGCGCGCTGTGCTCATACCTCCGTATGGTCGTTTCCGATCTTCGTGTCGTCGGAACGGCCTCGGTCATCTCTTTCTCCACCTTGATCTGCCCGGGCTTCCGGCCGCCTGGATCCGGCATCATGCCCCGCTGCCGCAGGTGCTCCGGCGCGAGCCGACGATTGACGGGGTGCTTGCCATCGGGCGCACGTTGCTTGCCAGTCCCAGTGGCCAGCTGCGCTTGCAGTCGGCGGGTAGCAACGCGTTGGCGCAGGTGCTGACCGCGTGGGACGGGCCGCAGGCTTCCGACCTCGGCGACCATGCGCGTCTCGCCCCTGCCTTCGCGTGGATCGCCAGTGGCGACGGCCTGAACATGTCGGTGGCCGGATTGGCGGCGACCTGCGGACTCAGTCCGGACCACTTCACGCGCTGCTTCCGCCGCACCCTCGGTCTGACTCCGGCGCGCTGGCTGCTGCAGCGCCGCCTCGACCGGGCGGCCGAACGCCTGGCCACGACCGTGGATGCGATCGATGCGATCGCATCCGACTGCGGGTTCGCCGACCGCTTCCATCTCACCCGGGCGTTCTCCGTCCGCTTCGGCTGCCCCCCGGCCCGCTATCGCACCCGCCAGCGCGCGGCGGGCGGCTGATGGTTTCCTTGCCGAACGGGGGCATAGCGTTCGCGCCATGACCTCGCCCGCCGCTGACCTCGCCCTGCTCAACCATCCCGATCGCGCCACCCGGCTGTCCGCCGCCGAGCGCGTCGGTGCGGCCCTGAAGGCCGGGACGCTCCGGCGCGAGACCAGCGACGAGGTCAACTGCCACGTCCACACCATGTACTCGTTCAGCCCCTACTACCCGGCGATGGCCGCGTGGAAGGCGATCGAGGCCAGGCTGCTGGCGGTGGGCATCATCGACCATGACTCGGTCAGCGGCTGTCACGAGATGCTCGATGCCGGTGCCAGCCTGGGCATCGCCGCCACCGCCGGCTTCGAGATGCGCGTGTCCTTCGCCGGCACGCGGGTCGCCGGTCGCAAGCTCAACAATCCCGATTCCGAGGACATCGGCTACATCGCGATCCACGGTCTGCCGCGTCGTGCCTTCACCGAGGCCAAGGCCTTCCTCGCACCGATGTTCGCGGCGCGCAACAAGCGCACCTGGCGCATGGTCGAGGCGCTGAATGCGCTGATCGTGCCGCTGGGCGTCCCCGCCCTCGACTTCGCCCGCGACGTCGCCGGCATCAGCCAGGCCGCCGACCAGGGCAGCATCACTGAGCGTCATCTGATGTGCGCGCTCGCCCGCCGGCTGCTGGAGTCCGCGCCGGAAGGCCAGGCGCTGCTGACCCTGCTGCGCGACCGGTTGGGCGTGGCGGTGCCGGCCAAGCTGGCGACCCTGCTTGCCGATCAGTCCAATCCGCACCGCGTGTACGACCTGCTCGGGGTGCTCAAGAGTTCGTTCCTCGACCGCGTCTTCATCCAGCCCGATGCGGCCGAATGCGTGCCGGTGGCGCGGGCCGTCGAATTTGGCAACCGCGTCGGGGCGATCCCGGTCTATGCCTACCTGGGCGATGTCGGTGAATCGCCGACCGGTGACAAGAAGGCGGAGCGCTTCGAGGACGCCTTCCTCGACCTGCTGGTCGAGGAGGTGGTCAACCTCGGTTTCAAGGGCATCACCTACATGCCGCCGCGCAACACCGCCGAGCAGTTGGCCCGCCTGCAGCGCCTGTGCCGGACGCACCGCCTGTTCGAGATCAGCGGCGTGGACATCAACAGTTCGCGCCAGGCCTTCACCTGCCCGATCATCCTGGAACCGCAGTTCCGCCACCTCGTCGATGCGACCTGGGCACTGTTTGCGCACGAGCGCCTGGCCAACCACGATCCCGACCTGGCCTTGTTCTCGCCAGCGAATCCGCTTGCGGCTCTGCCCCTCGACGAGCGGGTGGCCGCCTATGCCGCGGTCGGCAAGCGCATCGATCCGTTCCGCCCCGACGCGGTCGCGCACCTTGTCCCGACTCGGTCCAACCGGGGATCCGTCGTAGGCTGATGCAATCGCGCACGGGCGCGTGATGATTGCGCAGCCGTTTGCTGCCCCACACGCGCGGCATGGGCCACGCCGGTCGCTCTTGTCGAAACCGGCTGATGCCGACGATGCCGGCATGCCCATTCCGGCAGCCATCCTCGACGACGCCCGTATCGACCGCCGCCTCTGGCCGGATGATCAGGCGACCCATCTCAACCTGCTGGTCGCCAACGGGCGTTGCGGGGGCTGCTTCGATGCCTGGGGACTGCAGCATGCTGCCGACCCCGGCCTGAGCAGGCGCACCTCACGCACCGTCCTGATGCATGCCGAGGTGTTCCACCATGGCCGGCACGGCATCGATGGCCTGGTGCCGCTCGCCCAGATGCGATGGTCGCGTCCGCTGGGTCGGCCCAGGTCGTGGAGCCAGGTGCAGGACCTCGCCAGCGGCAGCCTGGTGACGCGCTGGCAGGGTGATGGGCTGGAGTATGAACTGCGCGTCGCCGCCGACCCGCAGCGGCGGGATCTGCTGGTGCTGGCCTGGACCTGGCAGTCGAGCGCCGAGGTCCCGTCGATCGTGCTGGCTGCGGTGGACAGCCATGAGACGGATTACAGCGGCATCCTGATGCCGCTCAGCGAAGCCGCCGCCACCCGCACCAGCGGACTGCTGCGGGTCGCCCTGGGCAGTGCGCGCGGGGCCGTCGCCGTGACCACCACGGGCGAGGTCGAAGTGCAGGGCGATGGCAGGTCGCTGCGTCTGGTGGCGCGTACGCGGACGGGCTCGGGCCGGGTGCACCTGGCGATGGGACCGCAGGAGCGCAGCAGCGTGCTCGAGCGTCTTGCCGCTTCGGCAGCGGCAGAGTCCGATCCCTTCTCCACTATCGCCGCAGCCTGGCAGAAGCGACTTGGGGATGCCTACGTCGAGGTCGGCGATCGCGCCGTGCAGCGCATGTGGGTGCGCTGGCTGGCCCAGGTGCTGGCGACCTACGCCCCCGATGAGCGTTGCCCGATGCCGCCGATGGGCTGCTCCGGCAACGCCTGGGGCTACCATTTCCCACAGGATCTGTCGTACATCCATCCCGCGCTACTGCGCCTGGGACACTTGGACGTCGTGCAGGCGCACGTCGCCTTCTATCGTTCCCGCCTCGCAACGCAGGAACAGGTGACGCGGCGGATCTACGGCAAGGATGGGGTCATGTGGGCGTGGGAGTTCCCGATCGGCGAGGGGGCCGATCTGCTCGCCGACGGGCCGCCGCCCAATCCCTTCCAGTACGAGATCCACAACGCCGCCTATCCGGCGCGCATGTCCTATGAAGCTGCGATCCATTCTGATCCGGCCTGGGCCCTGGCCCAGGCCTGGCCGGTGGTCGAAGCCTCGGCCCGCTTCTTTGTGGACTGCGTCGTCATGGGTGCCGACGGCCGGTGGGGCATCCAGGTCACGCCCTCGATGGGGCAGGACGAATACGGTGGAGCCGACGCTCCCGACTACCTGTGTGCGCTCTTCGCCGCCGAGTACACTTTCACCATCGCTCTCGATCTCGCCCGACGACTGGGCCTCAGCCATCCCCTGGCGGAACGCTGGCGCAGCGTGCTTGCCGCCGGACTCGCCTACGATCGCCTGCGTGAACCGCAGGGCTTCCGGCGCAGCAACGCCCGTGTGACCTTCTCGGCCAACTCCCAGAAGCATCCCGTCCAGCTGAACCCGCTGACCTTCTTGCCGCTTGGCCACATCGATGCGGAGACACGCACGGCCTGGCAGCATCGTCGCACGGTCTGCTCGGTCGAACGCCGCAACATGGCGCATGGCGGCATGCGCGGCAGCTTCTACGACGGCT
>JFJP01038407.1_pt1 | contig 17991 bp, 17 predicted proteins | sample 431651 | NCBI WGS metagenome assembly JFJP01 (sample SAMN02602958, study PRJNA72255) | Microbial mat metagenome, whole genome shotgun sequencing project. | biome: fresh water; feature: sink hole; material: water; isolation source: purple microbial (photo- and chemosynthetic) mats found in...
CTTCTTTTACCAGAAAACAGATTGACGAGCTGACGGCATTTGCAGCGATTTATAAAGCCAAAGGGCTTGCCTGGATCAAAATCAAAGAAGATGAATGGCAGTCTCCCATTGCCAAATTCTTTACCGATGCGGAAAAAGAGGCTCTGCGACAACGGCTTGATCTTGAAATCGGAGATATTGTTTTCTTTGTGGCAGACAGTATTAAAATCACAAATGAGGCACTGGGTCAGCTAAGAAATGAACTGGCAAGACGGCTTAATCTGATTTCCGACAACACCTTCAGCTTTACCTGGGTAACCCATTTCCCGCTGATGGACTATGATGAAACGGAAAAACGGTATCAGGCGCTGCACCATCCCTTTACTTCTCCCCTTGAAGAAGATATAGAAAAACTTGAGACAGATCCACTTTCGGTAAACTCCAGAGCCTATGACCTTGTACTGAACGGCATTGAAATTGGCGGCGGCAGTATACGAATCCATTCAACCGATCTTCAGACAAAAGTATTCAAGTGTCTTGGCATAAATGAGACCGAGGCCAATGAAAAATTCGGGTTTCTGCTGAATGCCCTTGCATCGGGCGCACCACCCCACGGTGGAATCGCTTTCGGGTTGGACCGATTGATGATGCTGCTGATGAAAGAAGATTCCATCAGAAATGTGATTGCTTTCCCCAAAACCCAGAAAGCCACCTGCCCCATGACTGAAGCACCGTCAAAGGCGGCAACGGCGCAATTGATAGAACTGGGAATCAAGGTATCCAGGACGGAATAAAAAATCAAACTGGGCTCTAAGGTGTCTTCTCTTGCCCAGGGGAAGACACCTTTCAAGTTTAGCCGGTTTTATCAGAATATTCCAAAATATTTCCCATACCCCTCTTCTTCCATTTTCTCCTTGGGAATAAACCTGAGTGAAGCTGAATTGATGCAATATCTCATGCCGGTGGGTGCAGGGCCATCATCAAACAGGTGCCCCAAGTGGGAGTCACCCACCTTGCTTCTGACTTCCGTACGAACCGTGAAAAAGCTTTTATCCTTTTTTTCAACAATGAAATCAGATTCTAGAGGCTTTGTAAAACTCGGCCATCCGGTTCCGGATTCAAATTTATCTTTTGAGCTGAAAAGCGGTTCTCCGGATACAATATCCACATAAATGCCTTCTTTTTTATTATCCCAATATTCATTATGAAAAGGCTGTTCTGTTCCATTCTCCTGGGTGACCTTGTATTGAATCGGCGTAAGTTTTTCTTTTATTTCAGTGGGTTCAGGCCTTTTCCATGAAGATAGTTCTGACGATTTTTTTTCTTTCAGTACATCTGATTTTTTATCCGCCCCTGCTTCCTTCCATGTTTTTTCCAGGAATTTATCCCTTCCTGATCCCCATCGATAATAGGTGTAACGATTTGAATTTTTCTTATAATAATCCTGGTGATAGTCCTCGGCAGGATAAAATTTTTCAAATTTTGTAATGGGGGTCACAATGGGCTTGTCAAATACCCTTGACTCTTCAAGAGCTTTTTTTGAAGCGAGGGCTTCCTGTTTTTGAATATCATCATGATAGAAAATTTCCGATCTGTACTGGGACCCCCTGTCTACAAACTGGCCGTCCGGATCTGTCGGGTTGATATGCCGCCAGAAAACCTCCAGAAGCGCGTTATAGGTTGCGACGCCGGGATCATAATACACCTGAACAGCCTCAGCATGACCGGTGCCGCCCATGGAAACCGCCTCATAGGTCGGATTTGCTTTCTGCCCGCCTGTATAGCCGGAGATCACTTCTTTAACCCCGTTTATTTTTTCAAAATCCGCCTCTATACACCAGAAGCAGCCGCCTGCAAAAGTTGCAATTTCAGATTTTTCTGCCATGGCCGGATATCCTTTAATATTAAGTATTGAAACAATCGTGAGTATCATCAATGGTATTTTCATTCTGCATCTCCTTTTTTAACCTTCTTGCTCTTTCCCTGTTGATCGGTATAGCTGCCTAAAATCACAGATTAAAGTTAAGGTAATCACCATTTCATTACAACACAATTTAAAAAAGAGAAATTTAATAGATTGGGGTTAGGTTTGAAAAATAAAAACGCACCGGAACATAAGGGCAACATGCTTCGGTGCGTTTCTTTAACGGGTATCAGAATTAATCAGGACGCTCTTTTCCGTTTTACCTGCAAAATCGGCGTGTTAAATACCAGAGCAGATACGTCATCATCTCTTTTGACTTTCAGTTCAAGTGCGTCTTTATCAATTTCAAAATATTTTGAAATCACAGCCACAATATCGTTTTGAAGGTCTGTCAGGGTCGTGTCATTCACCTCAAGTTTGTCATATATCAAGGAGAACTGGAGTCTTTTTTTAGCCGTATTTTTACTGGGTTTCTGACTCGTGAATCTTTTAAATAATGCGTTGAACATTCGATTCTCCTTATTATTTAAACCCAAAGGTTTTACTGATTTTTTTCCACATGCTTGATCTATGGGACGGTATCTCAATGGGTAAATCAGCCTCGCCGTTGAGTCTTCTGGCAATCCGCCTGAATGCATGACCTGCTTTTGAGTCATTCTGCAAAACCAGCGGGGTTCCTGTATTGGAAGAAATCAGCACATGTTCATCCATGGGGACAAGCCCGAGAAGCTCTATGGAAAGGACTTCAAGCACATCTTCATAACTGAGCATCTCTCCTCTTTCCACCCGGGATGGTTCAATCCGGTTCACAACCAGTTTCGGGGTCAGGGAGCGTGAGTATAGAATGCCGATAACACGATCGGCGTCCCGGACGGAAGACACATCCGGCGTACAGATAACGATAGCCTCATTGGCACCGACAATGGCGTTTTGAAATCCCCGTTCGATTCCGGCAGGAGAATCCATAATTACATAGTCAAACTCCTTTCGAAGATCGTTGGCCACACGTTCGACACCGGCGGGGGATAAAACATCTTTATTATCACTCTGGGAAGCAGGGATCAAAAAAAGATTTTCAATTCTTCTATCCCGGATAGCGGCCTGGCTGATTTTGCATTTGCCAAGGACAACATCCACAATATTAAAGACAATCCTGTTTTCAAGACCCATGACAACATCAAGGTTTCTCAACCCGATATCCATGTCCACGATAGCAACCCGTTTACCTTCCAAGGCCAGGGCTGCGCCAATGGAAGCGGTGGCAGTTGTTTTTCCAACGCCCCCCTTTCCTGATGTCACAACGATTACTTTTCCTTCCAATTCACACCTCTATATTTATTTATTAAATAGCTTCCGGCCAAGGCATTTTACGGAAAGGATTTGCCTTCATATAATCCTTTACAATAATTGCGCTATTTTCAACACTTGCATATTCCGGTTTTATCCCGGCTTCTTCATCAATTCCTGAGGCCGCCGTTTCCCCGATCCTGACCAGGGTGGGCCTGAATTCCAGAGCAAATACGATTGCGGTTTCGGTATTCGGAAATCCGGCATGGACTTTTCCTGCAAGCTTCCCAAGAACAATAACATCACCGCCTGCACAAATTTCCGAACCCGGGTTGACATCTCCCATGATCACGATATGCTTTCTGGATTCAATTTTCTGGCCCGAACGAACGATACCTCTAAGCATCAACACATCGCTCCGGTGATGGTTCCAACCTTTTGAAAGATCTCTCTGACGGATCCGCTCGGTCGGGATAGATCTTTTTTCCGGGGGTGTGGATACTTTAGCCACTTCAAATGTTGTCATCAGGAATGATTTAAGACTTTCTATCAGATCGTCATGACCTTTTGCGCCCCCAACATCTAAAACGACACTTGCATTTATTGCCAGATGTTTCAGATTCCTGAATACCTTGTCTATTTCAGACTTGAGAACATCTTCCGAATGAGACGGATCAAGTGTTATCCAGAACCCGTCACCAACTCCTTTCAACTTTACCGGGGCAGCACTGTCAAAATTAATCATATCAGTATCTTTAGCAAAGGCATGTGTCCATCCAAATAATTTTCAAGGACTATAGATAATCATGAGATTCGTGTCAAGGATTGAATATGCCAAAAATTAAAGGACTTGCAGACAAGCTTGAAAAAGCTGCCTGCAAGAAAGATTTCAATGTTCATATTTCCAAAACTTCTCTCAATTTGTGAGAAAAATCAATTACACTGTAAGGTTTTAAAATATATCCCCTACACCCCTGTCTCAGCATTTCCTGGGCCTTTTCATCGATGGAATACCCGGTTGAAAGAAGGACCTTGATATCAGGATTGAGCTTTTTAAGTTTCAAAAAAGTTTCTAGCCCGTTCATCTCGGGCATGATCATGTCCAGAATAACCAGATTGATCTTATCCTGTTCCTTTTTATAAATTCTTATGGCTTCTTTTCCTGAATCCGCGGTGATAACACTATATCCCAGCGCCTTGCAGATTTCACGGCCAACGGTCAGAATCCTTTCCTCATCATCTACCAAGAGGACAGACTCGTTCCCCATAACCAGTTTTTCATCTTTTGCCGGGATGTCGAGGTTATCCGTTGTTTCCTTTAAGGGCAGAATAACGGAAAAAGAAGATCCTACATTGGGAGAACTCCAGACATCAATGACACCGTTGTGATTCTGAATAATTTCTCTTGCAAAGGTTAATCCGAGCCCCTTTTTTTCAGGATAGTGTTCATGATCTGCAGAATAAAAAGGGGTGAATATTTTTTCCAGTACCGCTTTTTCCATACCCATACCCGTGTCGGTAATGGAAATTTTGACAAAAAACCCGGAATTCAATCCGTATGAGTCTGCGGTCCCATTCAAAATAGCAGCCGATTCAGTGACAACAGACAGTTTCCCTCCTTTGGACATGGCCTGAAGCGCATTGTCAATGAGGCTCATCAGCACCTGGCTGATTTTATCAGGGTCTGCTTCAATGATCAGGGGTTTGGAATCCAGGTCCACATCAAGGACGATTCTTTTCCCCTTAAGATCGAGATGTTCTACTGTTCTTCGAACCAGCCGGTTGACATCAATGGCGGTTGTATAATATTCATCCACCTTGGCAAACCCAAGGAGCTGGGTTGCAATTTCAGATCCCTTGTCAATACAGCGGATAATTTCAATAATATGACGGTGAAGAGGATCAGACGGCTGTATGCTGTTCATCATCAGCGATGCCCTGCCCTTGATGGCGGCCAGAAGATTGTTAAAATCATGGGCTATCCCGCCAGCAAGTGCTTCCACTGCATCGGGACTCTCATTTTTTAGTTGAATGTGTTCCATTTCACACCTTGCCTTAACACTTTATTGATAGCAAATTTATCTTAAACAAGGGTACTATAGAAAAGTCTTATGGAAATATCCATAATCACCGGATCGGGCTGGTGTAGAGCTGCCAATTCGATGGCTGCCCGTCCATTTTTTGCAATCGCTGAGACGGTTATGCCCTTTTTTCAAGAAGAATTTTCAAACCTTCCCCTATAATGGCGTGATCATCTGCTATGATAACTCATGTTTTCATATTAACCCTGTTCATTTCATTTTTCAAAAAACAGTATCCTGAAGACCCATTAAAATCAAACAATAATTTTTGAACTCATTTTTTTATTGGCAAAAAAAATTATTAATTTATGATTCTGTTCCATTATGATGTTTCTATATTAAAGAAAAGAATTTCAAGCCTCACTTCATTTATGAAATAGCTGCTGGAAAATGCAGTCTTTTTGTATTCAGGCTGAGTAAAATACCCAAAACCTTTTTTATTGCTCAAAAGATTGAATACTGATACAAATTCAAATGGAGGAAAACAATGCTGGTTGTAATGCAAAAAAATGCAAGTGAAGAAAAAATTAATGCTGTTGTAAATGCCATCGAAAAAAAAGGTTATACAGCCCGACCTATACCTGGGGGAGACAGAGTATCCATCGGAATTTTATATAATCCGGGTTCCATTGATGCCGACCATTTCCTGGGGTTTGACGGTGTAAAGGAGGTCATTCCGGTGACAAAACCATATAAACTTGTCAGCCGGGAGTTTAAGCAGGAAAATACCTGCATCAGAGTTGGAGATGCGGTCTTCGGCAATGGAAGCCTGCCTGTAATTGCCGGTCCCTGTGCGGTTGAAAGCGAGTACCAGATCTTATCTATTGCAAAATCCGTCAAAGACGCCGGTGCAAAATTGCTCAGAGGCGGGGCATTTAAACCCAGAACCTCCCCCTATTCTTTCCAGGGCCTTGGCGAAGATGGTCTTAAATTGCTGGCAAAAGCTCGGAAAGAGACCGGATTGCCCATAGTAACGGAAGCCATGGATGTTGAAACTTTTGATCTTGTTGAAGCATATGCCGATATCATCCAGATCGGCGCCCGGAATATGCAGAATTTCAGTCTTCTGAGGCGGGCCGGGAAATCCCGTAAGCCCGTCATCCTGAAAAGAGGAATGTCTGCCATGCTCCAGGAATGGCTCATGGCAGCCGAATATATCATGGAAGAAGGCAATAATAATGTCATTCTTTGTGAAAGAGGCATCAGAACCTTTGTCAAACACAGCCGGAACACATTGGACCTTTCAGTTGTTTCAGCAGTTAAAAAGGAGAGCCATCTTCCCATTATTGTGGATCCCAGCCATGCCGCCGGTGTCAGGGAACAGGTCATTTCCCTTTCATTTGCCTGTGCCGCCTCAGGTGTGGACGGCATCATGATCGAAGTTCATAATCATCCTGAAGAAGCCATGAGCGACGGGGCGCAATCCTTATATCCGGAACAATTCAAAACTGTCATGGAAAAAATGAAGGACCTCCATGCCATTGTCGGAAGATAATAATGGAAACCTTTCATGTTAAAGGTGAAACTGCGTGTTCTTCCATCTATGTGGGAGAACACCTTAAAAATCTTGGAAATTACCTGCCGACTGCTCAGACAGTTATCATCACAGATGAAACTATAAAAAACAAATATAAAAAAGATTTTCCAGATCTTCCCATCATTACTATTGGGACCGGGGAAGGGATAAAGACACTTGCCAGTGTTGAATTCATACTAAAGGAATTGATCCGGTATTCCTGTGATCGTTCAAGCTTTATCGTCGGTATCGGCGGAGGGATTGTTTCCGACATAACCGGGTTTGTCGCTTCTATCTTTTTAAGGGGAATAAAATTCGGGTTTGTCTCCACCTCTCTTCTGTCCCAGGTCGATGCCAGTGTCGGCGGGAAAAACGGTGTCAACCTGGATGCCTACAAAAATATGATCGGAGTATTCAATCAGCCGGAGTTTGTCATCTGTGACATAGACCTTTTGCAGACCCTTCCCCGGAATGAAATTTCAAATGGATTCGCAGAGATTGTCAAACATGCCCTGATCTGCGATGAAGCCTTGTTTGAGTTTATTGAAAATAATCTTCAGAAAGCCATGGCCCTTGATTATCAGACTATTTACAGGATAGTTGCGGAATGTGTAAGAATCAAATCCGGGGTCGTCGGGCAGGATGAAAAAGAATCCGGTGAAAGACGAAAACTTAATTTTGGCCATACCATCGGCCATGCCATTGAAAAAATTGAAAGCGCAGGGCACGGAAGGTCTGTTTCCATGGGAATGGTTGCGGCTGCAAAATTTTCAGAAGAACGGCAGTTGATTTCCGGTAAAGAAGTTTCAAGGATCATATCCCTATTAAAGGGCCTCAATCTTCCGACAACCTTTGATTATTCCCCGGAGGCCATCATCAGCGCTGCCGGTAAGGACAAAAAAAAGCAAGGGCAAGATCTTTTTTATGTCTTTCTGGAGAAGATAGGAAGGGCAAGGGTTGAAAAAATCAGTTTCCATGAATTGAATAAATTCATCAGAAAAATATTTATTTAAAGGATTTTGTCATATAAACGGTCAGAGGATCAGGACGATATGTGCCAAACGCATGGCATTCCTTATAGTCGAGGTTACGGTATAACCCCAGGGCTTCATATTGAAGTATCCCGATTTTCAATTTTGCAGACCTTATGGACTGTGCAATGAGATAATTTTCAAGTGCGGCCATTATCATTTTCCCCAAACCTTTTCCCCGATGGTCGTCCATGACAAAGACGTGTTTGATTTCACCATAATTCTTAAATATTTCAACAGCTCCAATGGCCAGAATATTTTCGTCCTGCATGGCACCATAAAAAATCACGTTTTTATTTGAAAAGGCTCCCAGACGATCCATATGCCTGCTTTCTGAGGGATATAAGGATGATTGGTATCTCTCAAATACTTCAATAAGATCTTTGGCTTTTTCCGGTTTTATCTGAACAATTTTCACGAATTGAGTCCTGCCTTTTTTTCAATTACCCGTATTTAATACAATCCCGAACCCTCGACTGCCAACTAATTGATATAGCACTATTTGGGGATAAAGACAAACCCCGGCCCGGCAAAAGATTCGAAATTCAATAAAATCCCTTTAAAAATCATCACAATTATAGTATCTATTCAAAAATCCAATGATGTACTGTGAATAAAATGAACCTGAATTTCCGATAAAAAATTAACCACATGCTTGGTTTTGTTTCAGCGTATGTAAGCAAGACCACGAGACAGTCAAAGGAGAAAAACATATGGCAAGCTTAAAAGGGACAAAGACCGAAAAAAACCTATTGACCTCATTTGCTGGCGAATCTCAGGCCAGAAACCGTTACACCTATTTTGCAAGTGCTGCAAAAAAAGAAGGCTACATTCAAATTTCTGATATTTTTTCAGAAACGGCAGACCAGGAAAAAGAACATGCCAAACGATTCTTCAAATTTCTTGAAGGAGGAGAAGTTGAGGTTACTGCTGCTTTTCCTGCCGGTGTCGTCGGTTCAACCCTTGAAAACCTGAAAGCTGCAGCAGCAGGAGAAGAATTTGAATGGTCGAAAATGTATCCCGGTTTTGCCCAAATCGCCCGGGAAGAAGGATTTGATGCTGTTGCCACGGTATTTGAAATGATTTCCGTGGCGGAAAAACAGCATGAAAAAAGGTATCGGGACCTTGCCGCCAATGTGGAAAAAAACCAGGTGTTTAAAAAAGATAAAAAGACAAAATGGCGTTGCAGAAACTGCGGCTATGTCCATGAAGGCGAGGCAGCCGTGGAAATGTGCCCGGCCTGTGCCCATCCGCAGGCTCATTTTGAAGTTCTGGCTGAAAACTGGTAGAAACCCCATCATTTCCAGAATTATATCAAGGGGTGACCCGCTTTTCCTTGCGAGAAGCAGTTGCCCCTAATTTATTTTGACCGGTATTGATTAATTGACAAAGATTGATTAACAACATATATTTACAGGCAATTTTTAACCTATAGTTAAATTAGGATGGTTGTTATGGCAGAAAATATTATAGAAATTAATGATGATTCCTTTGAGAAAATTGTTCTCAAATCCGATAAACCTGTAATGGTAGATTTCTGGGCTCCCTGGTGCGGACCCTGCAAAGCCATTGCACCTACAATCGATGCCCTTGAAAAAGAATTCGGTGATAAGATGACCTTTGTGAAAGTAAACGTTGATGATAACCCCGTCAGCCCTAGCAAATATGGAGTCCAGGCCATTCCAACGCTCATCTTCTTTAAAAATGGAGAAAAAGCAGACCAGATCACTGGAATGGTGGCCAAGCAAAAACTTGAAGAAACCATAAAAAATGTCCTAATATGAAGAGGAAAACCAATGATTAAGACTGATTATGATCTTGTTATTATCGGCGCAGGGCCTGCTGGCCTCACGGCTGGGATCTATTCAGCCAGGGCAAGGATGAACGTGCTTCTTCTGGAAAAAGCGGTGCCCGGAGGTCAAATCCTGATAACAGACTGGATAGAAAATTACCCTGGTTTTCCTGAAGGCATCTCAGGGTATGATTTATCTGAAAAAATGAAGATCCAGGCTGAATCACTCGGATTGAAAATTGAATCGGCTGAAGTTCATTCCCTTAATCTGTCCGGAGAGGCAAAAGAAATCATCTTAAAGGACAGAACCATTACCACTAAAAGTCTTATCATTGCCAGCGGAGCCTCTCCAAGGAAACTGGGTATTGGAGAAGATAAGTTTTTCGGGAAAGGGGTTTCTTTTTGCGCTACATGTGACGGGCCTTTTTTCAGGGATAAAATCGTTGTTGCCATAGGTGGAGGAGATACTGCCATACAGGAATCCATCTTTCTGACAAAATTTGCAAAAAAAGTATATCTCGTCCATAGGAGAAATGAACTTCGCGCTACAAAAATACTCCAGGAAAGAGCCTATAAGAACGAGAAGATTGAATTTGTGTGGGACAGTGTTGTAACCGGCGTCGAAGGTTTTTTCGGGGTAGAAGGAGTAAAGGTTAAAAACCTGAAAACCAATGAAGAAAAAACCATAACAGCCAATGGCTGCTTCATTTGGGTCGGAATTTTACCCAATACCGCTTTTTTAAACGGTTCCGTCAAAACCGATGAATTCGGGTTTATCAAGGCCGATGAAAAAATGCAGACCTCTGTACCGGGTGTGTTTGCCGCAGGAGATGTCAGAGATACCCCATTAAGGCAGATTGCCACCGCTGTTGGAGACGCTGCTATTGCAGCGGTTTGTTCTGAACATTATATTGAGAATCTATCATGATGAAAAAAATATTTCTATCTTTCATGATTATGCTGTTTTGCGGATGCTCGCTTTTTGAAACTTCACACCAGATGAATAAAAATGCAGAAGAGCTTGTTTCAGAAGGGTCTTCTGCTTTTATGGATAAAGATTATAAAGAAGCGATAAAAGCCTATACAAACCTGAAAGACTGGTATCCATTCAGTAAATATGCCAGCCTCGCAGAACTTAAAATTGCCGATTCCCATTTTTATCTTGAACAGTATGATGAGGCTATCCTGGCTTATGAAGAATTTGAAAAAATGCACCCTAAAAATGAAGCGATTCCATATGTGATCTATCAGACAGGGTTAAGCTGGTTTAATCAACTGGGTACAGTGGACAGGGATCATACCCCAGCTCTGAACAGCCTGACTCAGTTCAACAGATTAATAGACCAGTTCTCGCAAAGTGAATATGCACAAAAAGCAAAAGAAAATATTGCAAAGTGCATTGCAAATATTGCCGGACACGAACTTTATGTAGCAAATTTTTATATGAGGACAAAAAAATACGCTGCTGCATTGAACCGATATGAGGATATTGTCCAAAAATATCCAAATTTAAAAGAAAGTAAAGAGGCCCTGGCAAAAATTCCAGAATGCAAAGCCCTGGCAGATAAAGAAAAATAATTTCTTTACATTTATCGTTTAATAGTATATTTATTTCAGGTTGTTTTGTTTGATAAAAGATTTTTCTTTCAGGAGTATAAAAATGTCAAAAGAATGTGCAATTTGTGGAAAAACCCCAATGGTCGGTAATAATGTGAGTCATGCCCATAATTTAAATAAGAGAAGATTCAATCCAAATCTTCAAAAAGTCCGTGCGTTTATTAAAAAAGGTTGCATCAGAAAAATCAAGGTGTGCACAAGTTGTATTAAAGCAGGAAAAGTAATAAAAGCAGCTTAGCTTGCTTATTTATTAATTTTTCCAGTATTTAAAAATTCCGGTTCGGACTGTTCGAAATAACAGCCCGAACTTTTATTTTCAATCCTGCCTATAGAATTTTTGCTGCAAGTTCTGCCAGCTCTGAACGCTCGCCTTTTTCTAAATTGATGTGAGCATAAACTTTTTGCCCTTTCATTCTCTCTATTATAAATGCAAGTCCGTTTGTCTGGCTGTCAAGATAGGGGTGATCGATCTGAAAAATATCCCCGGTGAAAACAATCTTTGTGCCTTCTCCTGCCCTTGTGATGATTGTCTTTACCTCGTGGGGTGTCAGGTTCTGGGCTTCATCCACAATAAAAAAAACTTTCACAATGCTTCTGCCGCGGATATAAGAGATCGGCGTAATCACTATTTTTTCTTCTTCTATCAACTGCCTTATCTGCTTTGAGGTTGCGTTGCTCTCATTATAGTGATTCTGGATCACGGAAAGATTATCGTATAAGGGTTGCATATAGGGATCCAGTTTTGAAGCAACATCTCCCGGAAGAAACCCAATGTCCTTGTTGCTCAATGGAACCACGGGTCTTGCAATAAAAATCTGACGGTACAGGTGTTTATTTTCAAGCGCAGCAGCAAGTGCCAGAAGTGTCTTCCCTGTTCCAGCCTTTCCCGACAGGGTCACAAGGGGAATATCTGGATTCAGCATGATATTTAAAGCAAAGGTCTGCTCCGAGTTTCTGGGTTTAATGCCATAACAGGTTTTTGGCTGGACCCGCTTTATAGTCTGAGTGACCTCATCAAAAATACCCAAAGCGGATTTTGAGCCGTTTTTCATTATAAAATTTTCATTGCTGAAGGGTTTATCTTTCATACCAAGCTTTGCAATTTGGATTTCGCAGGGCTTCTGGTAAAACTCATCCAGCACATCTTCCCCGACATTATCAAGAATTTTCAAACCTGTGTACATATCGGATATGTTTTCAACATATTTGGAGTTGTAGTTCTCGGTTTTCAAGCCGATGGATTTCGCACGTAGCCTCAGATTAACGTCTTTGGTTACAAAAACCACATTCTTAAAGTCATGTTTTTTGGCAATGGTATAGGCAATATTCAATATTCTTACATCCGGCGTAATGATATTGAAATTGTTACGAATTTTTTCATCCAGAGGGACCTCAAGCAGGATTGATATTTTCCCATTCCCACTATCAATCTGCGCACCGCCGTTTAACATCTTATCACCGGACAAGGCATCAAGGGTCCGTAGAAAATCCCTGGCATTACAATTAATGATATTGTTCCCTTTTTTAAATTTATCAAGCTCTTCAATGACCGTAATCGGGATAAAAATATTATTGTCCTTAAACTGATGGATACAGCCACTGTCGTGGAGAATGACATTGGTGTCCAGAATAAAATTTTTTTTCACTGGCATCCTTTCTTTTAAACTACTCCTCCCTGAAAATTCTTTTAACATCCGTTACTTTTTTAACTTTCCGGATATCGGACATGATTTTGCGAAGCTGGTCCGTACCTTCGACCAGGACGGTAAAATAAAACAGACCGACACCGGTTTCCAGTGTCTCGGTTCTTGCATTCAAAATATTGGATTTATGTTTACTGATAACAAAGGCAATATCTGCAAGGAGTCCGAATCTGTCCTCTGTCCGAACCTTGATACCGGCAGGATAGGATTCCTTGGTATCATCGCTCCACTGGACTTCAATCCGGCGCTCCTCACTCATTGTGAGAACATTTGAACAGCGCCTGCGGTGTATGGTAACCCCCTGGCCCTGGGTGATATAACCGATAATCGGATCTCCCGGAAGGGGATTGCAGCATTTTGAAAATCGGACAAGAATATCATCAAGCCCTTTAACAATAATTCCTGTGCCTTCCTTTTTTGTTGTTTTTTCTGAGAATTTCTGGGGAAATGCCTCTTCCTTTAAATCCTGTTTTTCAAGATCCGGCAAGGCCTTATTGAAAACCTGCAAAGGAGTAAACTTACCAAACCCGACCTGAGCAATCAAATCATCAATATTTTTAAAGCCGTAACTGTCGGCAACTTTTTTTATCTCTCCTGACTTGATCAGGGCGTTGAAATTCTGATTTCTTTTTTTAAAGGTCTTTTCACACATCTCACGACCCAGGGAATAGGATCTTTCTTTTTCCCTGGCATTGATCCAGCCGCGTATCTTGGTTCTAGCCTTTACCGTCTTTACAAAACCAAGCCAGTCCGGACTTGGCGTATGGCCTTTGGTGGTTATAATTTCAATGATATCACCAGTTTTGAGTTGATGGGAAAGGGGGACGATCTTGCCGCTCACCTTGGCACCCGTGCATTCTGCCCCCACTTCCGTATGAATCAGAAAGGCAAAATCAACAGGTGTGGCTTTTTTAGGTAAGGTTTTAATCTCGCCGGTCGGTGTAAAAACATAGATTTCATCAGGGTAGAGATCGATCCTGACATTTTCCAGGAATTCATCCGGGTCTTTGTAATGCTCCTGGTTTTCCACAAGCTTTCTGATCCAGGCAAATAAGAGGCCTGTATCCTCGTCAATCTTTGTTCCTTCCTTATAGCTCCAGTGGGCTGCAATACCGGATTCGGCGATCCTGTTCATTTCCCAGGTCCTGATCTGGATTTCCACCCTTTCTCCCTTGGGGCCCACCACGGTGGTGTGAATGGACTGATACATATTGGGTTTGGGGTTGCCGATATAATCCTTGATTTTATAATAAATCGGCTTCCACATGGCATGAATAGCGCCCATGGCGGCATAACAGTGGGGAACCGTGTCGACTATAATCCTGAACGCAATAATATCGTAGATCTCATTGAATTCAAGATTCTGGGATAACATCTTCTGATAAATACTGTAATGCTGTTTGTACCGGCCCTTGATTTCGCATTCAAGTTCCATTTCCTGCATTTTTTCCTTGAGTTTTTCATTGACTTCCCGGATATAGTCTTCCTTTTCATCCTTGGCCCTGTTCACCAGGGCGTCAATTCTTTCGTATTCATCTCTCAAAGTATAATAAAATGCAATTTCCTCAAGCTCGTATTTCATCCAGAAGATACCCAGTCGCGCAGCAATAGGAGCATAGATATCCAGAGTTTCCTGAGCAATGGCCGCTTGTTTTTCAGGGCTGTTGTGATATTTCAGGGTCCGCATATTGTGAACCCTGTCAGCCAGCTTGATCAGCACCACCCGGATATCATCGGCCATGGCTAAAATCATTTTTCGCAGGCTTTCCGCCTGCCGGGCGGCTTTTGTCCCGAAAGGAAGGACGGACAGCTTGGTTACGCCTGAAACAATTCGGGCCACCCCAGGACCGAACATTTCTTCAATATCTTCTTTTGTGGCCGGAGTATCTTCAATGACATCATGAAGAAGTGCCGCCGCAATACTCTCCATATCCATCTTCATGTCAGCCAGGATATCTGCTACTTCTAATGGGTGGGAAAGATAGGGTTCACCGGAAAGCCTGACCTGGCCTTCATGAACCCTTGCAGAATAAATATAGGCCCGGTCTATGATATCGGAATCCCCTCCGGGATTATATTCGGAAATTTTATCCAGTATGTCGGTGATTCTGATCATAGATTATAATTAATACGCTTTTGAAAAAAGTACCCGTCTTGAGCTGGCACTGCCGCAATAAATACATTTTCCTTCTTCCATCGGGCTGTCAAAGGGAATACAGCGAATGGTCACGGACAGATCCTTTTTAATAATTTCCTCGCATTTTTCCGATCCGCACCAGTGGGCCATGACAAATGCCCCGTTGTGATATCCAGCGGCCGTTTGATATAAATCATAAAATTGTTTTTTATCATCCATATCAATGGTATTTTCTTTTCTGTAAAGACTGGCCCTGTTGAAAATGGTTTCCTGGATGTTGTCCAGGATAGTTGGAATCTCACTGATAAATACTTCCCGATTCATAGATAGCTTCTGGGAGGACGACTGATCTCTTCTGGCCATGAAAACACAATTTTTTTCAATATCCCGGGGCCCGAGTTCAATACGGACTGGAACTCCTTTTTTGACCCAGTCCCATCCCCTGGCGCCGCCGATATCCCGGTCATCCAGTTCAACCCGTATCTTTTGACCATGGAAAAGCTTTGCTTCCAGTGCATCCTTAAGACCTGAGGCACTTTCCAAAATGGCCCGGCGGTCTTCATCCTTTTTAAAAATCGGCAGAATCACCACATGGGCCGGTGCCACCCGAGGTGGAAGCACAAGCCCGTCATCGTCGGAATGTGTCATGATCATCCCGCCGATCATCCGTGTGGATGACCCCCAGGAAGTGGTCCATGCATAGGCTTCCTGGCCTTCCTCAGTTTGAAATTTTATACCGGAGCTCCTGGCAAAATTCTGGCCCAGAAAATGAGACGTTCCTGCCTGAAGCGCTCTTTTGTCCTGCATCATAGCTTCAATACAAGTGGTATCATCTGCCCCCGGGAATCTTTCCGACGGGGTTTTTCTACCTCGTATCACGGGCATAGCCAGGTATTCTTCAACAAATTTGGTATACACATCCAGCATGAGCAGGGTTCTTTCTTTTGCTTCCTGCTCGGTTGCGTGGGCCGTATGGCCCTCCTGCCATAAAAATTCACTGGTCCGAAGAAACATCCTCGTCCGCATCTCCCATCGCACCACATTGGCCCACTGATTTAAAAGAATGGGGAGATCCCTGTAGCTATTTGTCCACCGGGCCATGGACTCACCGATAATGGTTTCAGATGTAGGACGGACGATCAAGGGTTCTGCAAGCTCACCAGCGGGCTTTAAGCCGCCCTTGCCGTCCGACTCAAGCCTGTGATGGGTGACAACGGCACATTCTTTGGCAAAGCCTTCTACATGTTTGGCCTCTTTTTCCATATAACTTAAAGGTATAAACAATGGGAAGTATGCATTTTTAACCCCTGTTTCCTTGAATAACGCATCCATTAAATGCATCATGTTTTCCCAGATGGCATAACCCCAGGGTTTGATAACCATGCATCCCCTGACCGGTGAATTTTCAGCCATATCGGCTGCTCTTACCACTTCCTGATACCAGTCAGGATAGTTCTGTTCCCGTGTCGGCGTGATTGCTGTTTTTTCACTTCTTGCCATTATTATCCTCCAAATTTTTCGTCATATTATCAATTTCATCCAGCAACTGATCCACAAGCTCATCCTGGTTTATTTTCCGGATCACTTTTCCTTTTTTAAATAGAATCCCCATGCCGTCACCGCCTGCAATCCCTATATCCGCTTCTTTTGCTTCACCAGGACCGTTTACCACGCACCCCATAATAGCAACTTTAATCTTAGAAGACCTCTCAAGTAAAGCATTTTCTACTTGTCCGGCAATTTTAAAAAGATCGATATTGCACCGCCCGCAGGTGGGACAGGAAATCAGTTCCGGGCCCCGACTTCTGATCCCGAGAGCCCTTAGTATCTCATATCCGGTCCGGATTTCTTCTATCGGGTCCCTTGTCAATGAAACCCGTAGGGTGTCCCCAATCCCTTCAGCCAACAGTATTCCGATGCCAATGGCGGATTTGGTGATCCCGGCATAAAGGCCTCCGGCTTCGGTCACACCCACATGAAAGGGAATATCGGTCAAAGATGATAGAAGGCGGTAAGCACGAACCGTCCTTGAAACATCCGAAGCCTTGAGAGACACCTTGATATCATGAAAGTCCAGGTCTTCCAGAACCCGGATATTGCTAAGTGCACTTTCCACCATGGCTTCGGCGGTTGTACCAAGACGCTGTTCAATCTCTTTTTCAAGGGAACCTGCATTAACCCCCACCCGGATCGGAAGGCCATAATCCTTTGCACAGTCCACAACCGCCTTGATTTTCTTTTTTGCTCCGATATTGCCGGGGTTGATTCGCAGTGCATCGGCACCCGCCCTTGCCGATGCAAGGGCAAGCCTGTAATCAAAATGAATATCTGCGATCAGAGGAATAGTGATCTCTTGTTTGATTTTCTCAATGGCCAGGGCCGCCTCCATGTCCGGGACCGCCACACGGATGATCTCACATCCGGCCTTTTCAAGGCCCTTGATCTGCCTGACTGTGGCAGCAACATCCTGGGTCTTGGTATTGGTCATGGATTGAACGGATATCGGGGCATCTGAACCGATTTTTACATTTCCAATACTGATCTCCCGGGTCTTGCGCCTTTCCTGAACAATGGACATTTTTCTGTTACCTTCAAAATTTTAAACCAAAAATTGACTCTCCCGGCTGCCGCCTTGGAAATCATACCTTCAAAATTTTAAACCAAAAATTGACTCTCCCGGCTGCCGCCTTGGAAATCAACTCCTTCTGATCCTCAGAATATCAAAGCTCTCCCTTTAATTCAAGGTACTCCGGGATAGATCCGGCTAAATTCATGATAAACAAGCATGAAAATTAAATTTTATAGCCCATACCGGTCACCGTTGCAGCGCAACCATTCTTCATGTTCTTCGTACTCAGGTGCGGCCCGCCTCAATCGCTCATAAAATGCAGGACTGTGGTTATGTTCATGAAGATGTATCAGTT
>JFJP01014031.1_pt1 | contig 17990 bp, 10 predicted proteins | sample 431651 | NCBI WGS metagenome assembly JFJP01 (sample SAMN02602958, study PRJNA72255) | Microbial mat metagenome, whole genome shotgun sequencing project. | biome: fresh water; feature: sink hole; material: water; isolation source: purple microbial (photo- and chemosynthetic) mats found in...
AATTAATCCCACAGACAGTAGTGATTCCACAGATATTGCTACACCAGAAATTCCTAATTATTCCCCTCTCCAAAAACAACCGGATTCCACAGACAGTAGTGATTCCACAGATATTGTTACACCGGAAGTTTCTAATTATTCCCCTCTCCGAAAACAAACGGAAACTAAAACTGTTGCACAATTGTTAAGACAACCTGGTGCTATTTCTAAACTCCCTCAAGTATTAGAAAATCTTACTACTAGCAAACCTTTAGGTATTTCTCAACCTCTGGTTCAAACATCTAAATTGATCTCAGAAACTTCTTTCCTTGAAACTAATCCCATGCTGTCAAAAGATGAAGATGAAAATGTTTTAGATAATCTGGATCAGTTTGCTTCTTCATCAATGACTAATATAGAGCCAAAATCCGAATCGAATTTTAACAATGAATCATCAAAACAAGGTATAATGATTCAACAGCAAGAAAGCGATTTCTCAACCTCAGATGTTCCTGATTCTTGGTCAAGTATTGAAGAATTGCTTGGTGAAAGCAACTCAATGCCAAGTGAACCAACTGTTGTGCAAGCTTTCTACAAAAAAGAAGGGCGACAAGCGAAGCACCGTAAACGCCCAATGCGGGCGTTAGATGTCCGTACTGGGATGCTGCTACCCCCTGGAATTTCTAGTGGTGTTGCGGGAATTCACAGTTTAGATTTACAACAGCAGCCAACTCCTGTAAAAGCACTCATGGAAAAAACAATCCAAGCTAGGCTACAACAGGAACAAAAAACTGCTAGTCGTAAAGCTGAACCTGTTCAGACTCTTACTCGCTCAAATATAGGACTGGAAGAGTCTCGGGTTTCGTTGATAAGTGAAGCAAAAAAGGAGGAAACAAAGCAGGCGGAAACTAAAACAGATCAGGTGGAAATCTTGGCTAGAGAAATTTATGGCCTTGTCCGACAACGTTTTGAAATAGAAAAAGAGCGTCAAGGTTCTTACTATGACCGTAGAGCTTTATAAATTTTGGCCTTAATAACAAGCATTTATTAATCAAAAATGCTGTTAACTATAACTAATACTGAGGAGATCATATGACGGCAGATAAGACGGCAGATCAGACGGCAGATCAGACGGCAGATCAGACGGCAGATCAGACGGCAGATCAGACGGCAGGTCAGACGGCAGGTTTGAGTGATACTTTTAAGAATGCAGCCAAAGGTGCTTTGTTGGAAGGAGCAGATATAGAAATCCTAAAGGTTGCTGTACAAGGTGATGCGAAACGGGATGAAAAATACAGCGAGATAGAAAATAGTGCACAAGAAACGGCTAAAAAGGCTTATAAGGCCAGACAAACTGATAAACGACTTGTCAAAGCTGCTTTGATTCCCAGAACGGGTGAAAAAGCTTCTGCAATGTATTTTATGTTTAATCCAACGGATCTAAGTCTTAGCCGGGGTATTAATATCACTGCGATGAATGGAGCAAGGACAGAAAGAGGTTTACCAAAGGTCAATTTTGGTTTTGTTGAACCGTATAAACTCACTTTAGCAGGAATTTTATTTGATACTTACGAAACGGGTACAAATGTCTTGACCACAATTAAGCCCCTCTTAGATGCTGTTGATTTTTCTAAATTTCAAGATCCCTTCAATGAACTGAAAATTAATGATTCTAGCTATCAAGAGCGGGTTGTTAAAGTGGGTTTATTAGCGAATTCCATGAGTAAATTTGTTGAAAAAGTAGGTGCGAAAAACGTTTTAGGGGTGATAGAATATGGTGTTGAGAATCTAGCACAACAGTCTTTAGAACTGCGACGACCTCCAGTTTTTTATTTTATTTGGGGTGAGAAAAATTATATGTGCTGCATGATCAAACAATTAGACTATAAATTAACTATGTTTTTACCGAATGGAACGCCTGTTCGAGCAGTGGTTACAATTACTTTAGAAGAAGTTGATTTGGGGGTAGCCAGTCGAGCCTTCAGTCAACGCCAGAAATTTATTACTGACTAAAATAGTAAAAAGTAAAATTCTATGAAATAAAAAAGACAAAATAAAAATATGACTTCACAAGCAACGGATTATGTCTCTACTCCTATTATTACAGTTGATGGAGTTGATCCAGATTTAATGAATAATTTTAGGCGGGATATTCTGCAAATTTCTGTAGAAGAAAGTTTGCATTTGCCCGCTATGTTTACCGTAGTTATTAATAATCCCTATGCTGCCACTGATCAAGAAACAAAAACCTGGAAGTATGATCGGGACATTATCCAAATTGGTAAAGTTATTAAAATTGGTTTCATCCCCAGTACAAATTCTGATTCTGAACAACCCAATAATCAGCAAACCTATTTAATTGAAGGAGAAATTACAGCCATTGAAACTCATTTCTCAGGAGAAACTCAAGCTCCTATTGTAATTCGGGGTTATGATATTTCCCATCGCTTACATCGGGGACTTTATATTCGCTCGTTTCAAGATTATACCGATTCTGATATTGTTAAAAAAATTGCCGAAGAAGTGGGAATTCAAACCCATACAATTGACTCTAGTGGGGAAAAACATGAATACGTTTTTCAAGAAAATCAAACCAATATGGCATTTCTGCGGGAACGAGCCGCCCGCATTGGGTTTGAACTATTTGTCCAAGATGGGAAACTGAATTTTCGCAATCCCAAAAGTAACGAAATTTTACAATTAGTTTGGCTGGCGGATTTTACCAGTTTTCGTGTTCGTTTAACCAGTGCCGAACAAGTGAAAGCTGTGGAAGTGCGGAGTTGGGACTATGAAAGAAAGGAACCCATCGTTGCCCGTATTCCCAAAGAAACCACTCAATTAACCACTTCTGAGATTCTGACCCGTACCGAATATGGAAAAGGTAGGGACTATAGCCAAAAGTTCGGGTTAAACCCTTCTGAACCTAAACTATTAGTTGTGGATCAACCCACTGCTACCATCAAAGAAGCAGAAGTGATGGCACAGGCACTTTTTAACGAGTTAGAAGGCGACTTTATCTATGCCGATGCCCGGGGACTGGGCAACCCCCGCATCCGACCGGGGAAAGTTGTGGAACTAGATAGAATGGGTCGTTATAGTGGCAGTTATTACGTTACCGAAAGTCGCCATCTATTTTATCAGGGAATTTACACAACGGAATTTAGTGTGCGGGGACTCCGGGGAGACAACCTGCTGCAAACCCTGTCCCCAAGTACACGCCTCCGACCCGGACAGACCCATCTGGTGGGTATTGTCACGGATAACAAAGATCCCAAGGGTTGGGGACGGGTGCGGGTGAAATTTCCGACCCTGACCCCGGAAAAAGATAGTACCGCCCATGCCAGTTACTGGGCGAGGGTTGTGGGGGTGGGGGCTGGCCCCGATCGCGGGTTCGACTGTTTACCGGAAATTAATGATGAGGTGTTGGTTGCCTTTGAACATGGAGACATTCACCGCCCCTATATTATTGGTGGGGTTTGGAATGGCAAAGATCAGCCCCCCGCCAATATTACAGACTCGGTTGATAAGGGAAAAGTCCGCTTACGAACATTTAAAACTCGTACCCAGCATACTTTACAGTTTGTCGAGGAAGATAAAGGTGGAACGGCGGCGGGTATTTATATTCAAACCAGTCAGGGCCATCAAATTAGCCTCAATGATAGTAATGGGTCAATTGAGATGAGGACTAAGGCGGGACAGTCCATTCGCTTAGATGATCAAGGGGGTATTACTATTGAGTCTCAGGGAAATATTCAGCTACAACCGGGAACAGGACAGGTGTTAGTATCGGGTAATGTTTCAGCAGCACAACTCCTAGTTGGGACTACAGGAAATATTGTCAATGTCGGAGAAACCTTAACTAATTTACAACAGCAAATTCAGCAAAATACAAATAGCGATCGCAGCCGTTCTCAGGAAATGGCTCAACTCAAGCAGCAGGTTCAACAAAATATTAGCACTGATATTCAGCAAGCTGAAACCTTAAGCAGCCTACAAGAAAAAATCAAAGAACCCAGCAATTAGAAATCGTGGCTACACAGACAAAACCCACCTTCGTGGGTTTAAGACCTGAATTTTCTCTTAGTCCACGCAGGTGGACTTAGTTTGTATAGCCCGCCGTTTCAACGGCTGGGAACTTCGCCATAAAGAATATCTTAGGTGTGATTAGACCTTTGGAGAATACACCCGGTCGAATCAATAAGCTAAATTAAGGGCATCCATCTGGATACAGGTAATGGGGAATAGGTAATGGGGAATGGGTAATAGGTAGAGTTTCTTTTTCTTCTGAATACGCCCTTAATTATCAGTAATTCAAGGTTTATTCACGACAATAAATGAACTTAAAAACCCATTACCCATTACCCATTACCCATTACCCTTATGTTAAACGGGAGTTGGCAATGGTTAATTTAGCGAATCGACAATTAAGCCGTCCTTACTTGGGTCAAGGTTTACGATTTCCCGTGCAAATCGACCTTCAGGGCAACCTCGACTTGAGTGCAGAGGAACAGAATATCAGAGAATCAATTTATATTATCCTCCTGACCCAATGGGGAGAACGGGTTTATCGGCCGAATTTTGGTTGTCGTTTGTCCGAGTTGAATTTTGCCCCCATTAACCAACAAACCCTGATGTTAATGCGAATTTATGTCCAAGAAGCATTAGAACTTTGGGAACCCCGAATTATTGTTGATGAAGTCCTAACCCAGCCTCACTCCTATCAAGGCAGAGTGGATATTAATATTATTTACCGTCTGCAAAAAACTTACGAAGGACGCAGTATTGTTTTTCCCTTTTATTTGCAAGTTGAAAACTAATTACGAATTACGAATTACGAATTACGAATTACCCATTGCCCATTGCCCATTCCCTATTCCCTATTCCCTATTACCTATTACCTATTACCTATTACCCATTACCCATTGCCCATTGCCCATTCCCTATTCCCTATTCCCTTTAGATTTTTATGGTTTTTGACTTTTTACCTAAACTACCTAAACCTAACTTAGATGATCGGGACTATGAAGACCTGGTAAAAGAATGTATTCTGAGAATTCCCCGCTATTGTCCAGAGTGGACGAACTATAATCCCAGTGATCCGGGTATTACCTTAGTTGAACTATTTGCTTGGTTAACCGACCAAATGTTGGCTCGGTTTAATCAAGTCCCCCGACGCAACTATATTACTTTCTTAGAATTGCTCGGTATTCGTTTACAACCGCCCAAACCAGCAACCACAGAAATAACATTTTATTTAGTCGGCGATTTGCCAGACGCTTATACCATCACCACGGGAACTGAAGTCGCCACAGGACGCACGGCCACCCAGTCCGCCATTGTATTTACAACCGACCAACCCCTGATTATTGGTCAACCCACCATCCAACACTTTCTCACCGGGGATACAGCGCCCTCGAACCCCCAGGTTTTGCGCGATCGCTTTACCAACTTCTGGAGCGCCGCATTGCCGGGTAACTGGTCAGGGCCAGAGCTTTCCCTATTTAGTGATAGTCCCCAACCGGGTAATTGCTTCTATCTGGTCTTTGACCCCGATGAACCCCTCGATGGTAACGTTCTCACCATTAGAATCAAAGGTCAAGAAGCCACCCCCACCGGAATTAACCCCAACGCTCCCCCCCGGACTTGGGAAGCCTGGAATGGAAGTGAATGGCAACCCGTCCTCCTACAAGAATCCGATGACGAAACCCAAGGTTTTAGCTTCAGTAACCTCGCCCAAAAAGGAGGTAATCCCTTACAAGGGGCTGACGTGACCTTACACCTGCCAATTAACTTTCCTCCGGCTCACTTCACCGCCTATCGAGGTCGGTGGTTGCGGTGTGTTTGTACAGAACCCGATCCCAGACAACCCGCCTACGGTCGCTCACCTCGGATGATTGGGATTACGGCCACAGCCATTGGCGGAACAGTCAAAGCAACCCAATGTGAAATTATTGAAGATGAAATCTTAGGAGAAAGCAACGGTGACCCCGGACAGTTTTTTCAACTTCAAGGAGCACCCGTACTAGGTCGGCGGGAGGACGAATATCTGATTGTTACCCCCCCAGGTGCCATTCCCCAACGCTGGCAAGAGGTGAAGGATTTTTCTAATTCGGGAGTCAATGATCAACACTATATTATCGACTCCCTAACAGGTGTCCTGCAATTGGGCCCATTAGTCAGGGAAGCCAGCCAACTCAAGGAAGCAATGGAGTTAAGGGCAAACGCACAAACCAACACCTCTAGGCAAATGCTACTTTCGAGTTCCGACTTACAAAACCAATATGGCAGCATTCCCCCAAAAGGAGCGACGTTGCAGATGTCTCGTTACCGCACGGGAGGAGGTTCGGGGGGAAACGTTCAGGTAGGGACGTTAGAAATTTTGAAAACGGCCGTTCCCTATGTTGCCAGTGTGATTAACCATCAACCTGCCAGAAATGGAGCCGAGGCGGAAACCTTAGAACAGGCGGCGATTCGTGTGCCCCAAATGCTTCGTACCCGCGATCGCGCCGTCACCCCTGAAGATTTTGAAGAATTGGCGATTCGGGGCGGGGCTGGGGGTGTTGCTCGCGCCCACTGTTTACCCGTCACCAGTGGCAAAGGAGGGACAGTACGGGTTTTAATTGTCCCCCAAGTGACAATAGATGACATCACCCGCAGCGAGGGTATTCACCCCAACCAGTTCACCCTCACCGATGACCTGGAGCAAAAAGTGATCGCTTATTTGGACGAACGCCGACTGTTAGGAGTTCAGGCGTTATGTGTCTCCGGTGACTATACGGGGGTGGCAATTCAGGCGGAAGTTGCCCTCAAACCCGAATACAATCACCCCCTTGCCCAACAAACCCTCCGCCAACAAATGCTAGTCGCCCTTTACAGCTTTTTTAATCCGATTACCGGAGGCATCGATCAAAAGGGCTGGCCCCTGGGTCAACCCGTCTATCTCAGCGACGCGATCACTGTGCTTCAGCAGTTTGATGCCATTCGTTATATTGGTACCCTGCAACTGTTTGAACTTCAGCGTCAAGGACAATCTTGGGTTCGCCTGCCCCCATCCCCCACTGTTAATCCCGGCCCCATGGGCTTGATCTGTTCCTGGGCTGATTTGACCCTGCGATCGCAGCACGTTATTTCACTAATTTATGGCTCGTGAACTCCTGAGTTTAAAATTAATTCCTATGCGATCGCCAGAAGCAAGTTTAAACACGCTTCCGATTCAGGCATCGGAAAATATTAATCTGGAAAATCCGAGTCTTTTAATTGTTCCCGGAGAAGCTAGTGAATTAGTAGTCAATTTAGAAAATTTAGGGACTTATACTTTAGAATTAACCCTGGAAATTACGGGTGATTTTCCTCGTAATTGGTATACTATAATTACAGAAGTAGAGGAAGAAAATTCCGCATTTTTACTAACACCTGGGGAGACAATCAAAGCGATTATCCGCTTCCAAACTCCGGCGGATTTCTTTGAAAATCCCTTTGCCCTTGGTGTGGGTCAAGTTCTGAAATTAGATTATCAAAGCCGTTTAGCTGTTTATGGAGCAGCCCAGGGAACAGGATCACAATTGCTAGAAATAGCCACTTTTAACCTCTATGTTCGCCCGGTTAGCCGTTATCAACAATTTCTACCTAATTTTTATCGAGAAATTGATTTTGTCGGACGTTTTCTGCAAATTTTTGAAGCAACTTTAGAACCCGATGTCCAAATTCTTTCTAACCTTTGGGCCTATTTAGATCCCCTGACAGCCCCGATCGGAATGTTAGAGTTTCTGGCCCATTGGGTGGGCTGGAAAAATCAACCCTATTTAACCTTAGAACAGCAAAGAAACTTAATCCGAAATGCTATTGAAATTTACAGATGGCGAGGAACTCGGCGGGGTCTGCGCCTGTATCTTTACTTAGCAACTCGTTTACCTTTAGATGATCACATTATGAATGAAGATGAAAAACATATTGGAATTTATGAGTTTTTTAATTCCGGCTTTGTCTTGGACAAAACTCGCTTAGGTTACGATGCAATTTTGGGAGGAGTGCGACCCTTTCATTTTACAGTTCGCCTGCGTCCAGAACCCGATCGCCCCATTGAAGAAGCGTTAGTGCGAACTATTATTGAACAGGAAAAACCAGCATTTTGTAGTTACGAGTTAATCATAGAAACAGGGTGACGCCCGGAGCAGGGGATGGGGAATTACGAATTACCCATTACCCATTACCTATTACCCATTACCCATTACCCATTATGTTTGATTACCCTGAACCATCGCCCCTAAAACGTCTATCTGTAGAGGATGGACTGCTGTTAAATGCTGAACGTTGGCAATCTGCCCATGCCTATCACCAGAATCGTCAAAATCTCCATTATCAATCCCTGAATCAACCAGGAATCGTCTGTGGATTAGGGGTTTCTGCTATTCCTTCTCCTGATCATATTGTCGCTAAATATCGGGATAATCGCTGGATTAAAATTGATCGTGGAATTGCAATTGATTTAATCGGAAATCTGATAATTGTTCCCGAACCGATGGAATTTCATATTGCCTCAGAAGCAGGGGAAAACCCTCTATTAATCTATATTACTATCAGATACGTTAATCCAGAAACACTATATCGACCCGAATCAAAATATTTGATCGAGGAAATGTTTAGAATTGATGAAAAAATTAATAAACCCGATCAACTAGAAGTAGAACTGTGTCGGATTATCCTGTTAGCAGGAACTGTCCAAATTACTTCTCCAAATAACGTTTTTTTTCCCGGTGGAAATCATATTGATTTGCGGTATCGGCAACAAGTAGTGGCACGTCCTCAAGGGGTGGTAAGCATCGGTTTAATTTCCAACGATTCACCCATTGATCAGATAATTTTATCCTCTTTATCTGGACTAATTCAGTCTTTAACTGCACTTTATCCCGCCCTTGGAGGTCGGTCAGAAATTGGCAAAATTAAATTACAAGCAGGAGAAAATAACGAATATTTAAACTATGATTTACTCTATCTCAGCTATCAAAAAATTGCTATATTAACAGAATCAGAAACTGAAATTCTCAGAGAATATAGGGAAACTGGAGGAATGATTTTTATAGAATTAACAACTCTGGAAAGCGAGATTGTGCAGTTAATTAAAATTCAACAAAAACTGCAAGAAACCTTAAATGATCTTAAAGAAGATGGAGAATTTGATCCATTAATACAACAGTTGGAAAGCGAACTAGAGACGACAACAAAGATTTTAGATAAACAGTTAGCTGATGTAATTGCCACCGTCAGAAATTTAGCCCAAAAAATAGGCGAAGTTACAGCCAACGATTCAGGAGCAATTACTCGTCAACATCCCCTACGAAATCAGCCATTTTTGTTTAGTCAGTTTCCAATGATTAAAGAACAGGAAATCAGCCTATTTAACTGGGGTAATATTATCTTAGTTTTAGGAGATTTGTCAATGGCTTGGGGAATAAATGAAGGGTTTATTTTTCCAAGAGAAACAATTAGACCTGCTCAAGAAATGGGGATTAATTTTCTACATTTTGCAGTAAAAAGGCGACAATTAACTAAACTTCTACTTTAGGTTTATGAACAATAATTGATTCAGGTTGTTAATCTTTTTCCTACTATAAAATTAAACTTACTATGGCTAACAAAACCTTCTCTTTTTTCTATAAAATTTTTGATAAATCCGTGGGTTCTTTATCCATTCGCCATACCCTCCCCCTGATTATTGTTACACCTTTATTGGCTTCTGTCGCAGTGATTGGCTGGTTTAACTTTCAATTAGGAAAACAAGAGATGGAAAAGTTAATGTTAGAAGTCAGTGAAAAATCTACTCAGATGATTGAACTCAATCTTCGCAATTATTTAGGAAAGCCACAAGTATTATTACCTGCATATTTAGCTGCTATCCAAAGTGGGAATGTTGATGTTAATAATTTACCAGAAGTAAAGCGATATTTTTGGCAACAAATACAAGACAAAACCGCTTTAAATTCCATTTATATAGGAACAGAACAAGGAAATCATGTAAGTTATGAAAAAACCGAAAGTGAATTTATGGAAAAAATTAGAGATGAATCAACGAACTTGAATCGAAACTTTTATGAAGTTGACTCCAAAGGAAATCGCACAAGATTGATCAAAAGTGTGGAGTATGATCCTCGCGTTCGTCTCTGGTATAAATTTGCTAAAAGTGTAGAAAAACCAACCTGGACTCCGGTTTATCAATTTAGCAGTATCAATACGGTGGGGATGGATTTTTCTATTCCGATTTACAATCAGGAATCTGGGAGTTTTGAAGGAGTGATTTCCACTGATATTAGTCTGGTACAAATTGGCAAATTTTTAGGAAATTTAGAAATTAGTCAGAATGGAAAAGCTTTAATTATAGAACGGACGGGAGATGTAATTGCCATCTCAACTTTAGAGCAACCCTTTAAAGTAGTGAATAATCAAACCAAACGACTGAATGTTAGTGAAAGTCAAGATCCGATTATTCAAGGAACAGGTAAATACTTAATTCAAAAATTTAATGGTTTAGATCAGATTAAAGAAAAACAACAATTCACCTTTCGACTCAAAGGAAATTTACAACTTGTCCAAGTCACCCCTCTAGAAAATCAAGAAGGAATTGATTGGTTAATGGTGGTTGTGATTCCCCATTCTGATTTTCTTAAACATATCTATACTTATACAACTTTAACAGTAATTATTGGGGTTTCAGTTGCAGCTATCGCCGTGATTTTAGCACTGTTACTGGTGCGTTGGATTATCAAACCCATTGAACAGTTGCAGCAAGCCGCCGAAACTATTGAGTCACAAAACTTTGAGCAAAGTATATTAGAGGAGGTAAGTAGTCGTCGGGATGAATTTGGACAGTTAGGAAAAGTGATGTTAGCTATGGCGAATGTTATTTACAGCCGCGAACAAAATTGGAAACAAATGATTGATCAACTTCAAAATCAAGATCTGCAAAAGCAAAAAATTAAGACTGGAAATAATTCCCAAAAGCAAGTCAAAAACTTAGAAATATTATTGAGAGAATCACAACAACTCAGGACAAAAATAGGAGAAAAGGATAAAAATTCAAGAAATTGAAGATAATTAATTATAAATTAAATACGATAAATCTCAAGGAATTAAACATGAAAACCAATCTAATTACCACTGATATTTCTACAACTGAACTGACATTCAAACCTGGACAATCAGCCGTATCTTTTGAAATCAATGCGATTAACTATAGTGATCGTTTTGCCAGCTTTCAGGTAGAAGTATTAGCGGCGGGTACCGATGAAAATTTAGCTCCAAATTGGTACATTCTCTCCCCCGAAATTTGCACGAAAAAACCTCCTGGAGATTCTACACAATTTCTGGTTAAAATTATTGATACTCCTTTACCTGGTTTTGTCGGTCAGATGAATCTAACCGTGAGAGTTTTTTCCATTGAACTTCAGGAAGAAACCCGTCAATTATTGCGGTTAAATATACTCGAAGGAAGCGGGGGAGTTGGCTTACAATTAACCCTTCCTGTTCAGGAATTTCAAGCTTATCCCCTACAGCAAATTAAAATTCCGGTTCAGGTTTATAATCCCAGTTCTCAACCTGCCAATGCGGTATTAAAATTAACAGGAATTAATCCAACATGGTTAATAGAAGAACAACAGGTTATCCAGATTCCATCTCGTTTTCGGGTTGATGCCGTTTTCTGGTGCCAAATTCCCGATATTATCCAAACTAAAAGCCAAGTTCAGCCCTTCACTATTGCAGCAACAATCACCAATGGTTTATCAAGGCAAATCACCGGAAGTTTATTAATTTTACCCCAAGGAATTGTAGAGTTTAAGTGTTTTCCCCAGGAATGTCGTATCCCCAGTAGAAGAAGGTTTTTTTGGCGTTCTGACCCGGTTATTTTTCATATAGAAATAAAAAATTGCAGCAATATTTCGCAGATGTTTCAACTCAAAATTAATTGTTCAGACAAAATTAAATATGAATTAAAAACCGATTTATCTCTATTCATACAAGACAAAAAAAAATCTATAGAACCCGTAAATCATGATGTAGAAATCAATGATTTTGATCCTACTATTGATCTCGAAATTGGCGAAACCAATCAAATCTTATTAGTAACAAAAATTAAACGACATTGGTTAGGTCGGATGAGAGAATTTTTAATAGAAGTAACAACAATACAAACACAAAATCTTTCTTCTGTTTCTGATAGCCGTTTGTCTGGAACTTCTCCCCCCAATCAAACTTTGAAATTAAAAGTTTTACCTTTTATTCCCCTGGGGTTAATATTAACGGGCGGTGTTTTATTACTGGGGTTACTGTGGTGGTTTTCTGGACTGAATCCACATCATCCCTTTTTAGGACACAAAAAACCCGTTAATTCTGTTCAATTTGATGGGTTAGCCAGCACGATCATGAGTGGTTCTAATGATCAGACCATAGCCGAATGGAAAGTCACTAATTTTTTCAATGATTTACACAATCAATTTATCGGTAAAATTGGTAATGCTAAAAAAGCTGTGCGAGTGTTACGTTACCGACCTGTTGATAATAATATGATCGCCGCCGGATTGGAAAATGGGGAGATTCAATTGTGGGGATTAACGGAAGAAACCGGGTTAATTGATACTTTTTCAATTAATAAAGATGATCGGGTTTTTGCCTTAGAATTTTCTCAAGATTCTCAAACATTATTTAGTGGTCATGGTAGTGGTTTAGTTGTACAGTGGGATGCCAGTCTTCAGCGAGATCAAATCACTAAAGGTAGCGATCGCTTGTTAAAGAAAAAACAATTTGATTTTGCCGTTTATGACCTGAGTTTTGTCGGAAAAGACAATCGTTATTTAGCAGTTGTCGGTCGGTATAATCAGTTTTTAATTTGGAATCTTGACCAGAATAAAACCTTTAAAGTTCCTTATCCAACCGGAGGACAAGATGATTATATTTTAAGTGTTGATGTTGCAGAAATTGCTCCCGATATTTTAGCAACCGGGGATAATCAAGGAAATATTACGATCTGGAATATGAAAAACTGTTTAGATAGTTCAGGAGAATGTGAAGTGATTGATCGTTGGCAAGGAACTAAAATGGGTGAAGCGGTTCGTTCAGTTTCATTTAGTGACAATGGCTGCTATTTAGCCAGTGGTGGGGACGATGGTAAAGTCATGCTTTGGGCTTTAACCTCTGAAGGAAAAAGACCTTTAGCAATGGCTGATGGTTCCTCTCTACAAACAAATCTGGGGATTAAACAAGAAGTTAGCCAGTCCTATCGTCAGAAAAAAATTAATAGCGTTGACCTTAAAATTGTCGGTGAAAATATTTTAATTGCTAGTGGGAGTGATGATAATGAAGTCAGAATAGCCAAAGCTAAAAGAATATTTAATTTAGGTTGTGATTTTCGCAGTAATCTGGAGATGGAGTAGAGACTTAAATAATTAATTTAACTATTTTGGAGGATTTAAAATTATGGTGCATCAAACTTCAGAAACTAACGGTCATGCTCTGAATGATATTGAATATTCAGAAAATGCGGGAATTGCTAAACCCATCGCCTTGATTATTAACCCTTCCGAAGACAGTTCTGCCTGTGCTGGAGAAATTTTTGAACTGCGGGTTACAGTGACCAATCAAGGCAATAAAGGCGCTGTTATTAATATTTATATTGATGAAACTTCTGGCTTGTTACGTCAGTGGTGTAGCCATGCTTCGGAAAGTTTAGCTTTAGCCGAGAATTGTAGTGCCGAGGTGGTTTTTTACTTCGCAATTCCGATTAATGCCACCCCCGAAAATCATAGTTATTTATTGGTTATTGATGCCCCCAAACACTATCCAGAACATACACCGATTCGTCATCAAGCCCGACTACAAATTTTACCATCAGTACAGTCCGCGACCCAGATTAATGACCCGACATTTCAAATTTTACCGATTACAACTTATAACAAACCAACTATTATTGAACCGGGCAAACCTTTAGATTGTAAAATTATAGTTAATAACCGTTCTTCACGGGTTGATCGCTTTCGTTTAAGTTGTTCTGATCTGCCCAGTGATTGGTTTACGGTGATTTATCCAGAGGGATTGGTCGAATTAGGATTAGTCGGAGAACGGCAGAGTTTAGCATTAAATCCGGGGGCGAAAGGTGAGATTGTATTGCGCTTGCAATTTCCTCTAAATGTTAAAGCCGGAAATTACTCGCCAACCCTACGTTTAACTTCGTTGAATAACCTCGATTTGGTACTCATTGATGTGTTGTATTTGCGGGTACTTCCCATCTATCGATTAATCCCAGAATTACAAACCAAAATTGGGAAAGTTAGTAAAGAAACGGGATGGTTTCGGCTGTTATTGGGGAATGGGGGAAACACCCTTCGCAATGTTAGTTTTACCGCCGAAGAAGACGCCGGGAAACCAATTTGTACTTATACTTTTGACCCTGAACAGGTGAAATTAGGGGCGCAATTAAAAACTCAAATTGACCTAAAAGTTAAACCGAATAAATGGTGGCGACGTCCTTGGTTTGGGAAGGGATTACCGATTGAATTTTATATCGAAATTGAGGATAGTGATCAACTACCTGTTCCTGAAAGGTTGCCAGGAACTTTAATTTGGGAAGCACGACCCCTCTGGCAATTTATTTTATTAATTTTTATGATTTTGGGGGCGATCGCATCCCTAATTTTTGCGATTTGGTGGGTATTTTTCCGACCGCCAACACCCCCGAAAATCTTAGAGTTTACCTCTGTTTTTCCGACCTATGAACAAGCCGCAGGAGATGCGATTCACTTAAATTGGCAAATTCTTCACCCTAAACAGTTAAAAACCATTAAAATTATTGGGATTGGTGCTGATAGTGGTATCGTTTCTAGTGGAGATATATTGTATGATTTTAGCCAGGGAATCCCGCCAGAATTGAAGGAATTTTGCACCTTAGAATCGGTTTTAAATTGTCAAAATATTCGTACCGATGCCCAACAATCGGGAAATTATATTTTTCAAATGGATATTTTTTCTAAAAAAGGCTATCAGTTAGCTGATTCTAAAAAAACAAACACGATTTATATTAGTGCTTTACCCCAGCCTAAAATCTTGGATTTCATGGCAACACAAACAGCCTATCAAGAAGCAGCCCCCAACCAACCTATCTTAACATTTAATAATGAAATTGCCTTGAATTGGAAAATTAAAAACCCAGAACAATTGCAAGCATTAAAATTAATTGCTCGTTCCACAGATGACACAGTTCTAATTCCCTTAAAAACCTACGATTTTAGTGACGGTATTCCCTCGGAGTTAATTGGATTTTGCTTATTAGAATCGGAATTAATTTGTCAAAGAGTCCCTACAAATGCCCGAAAAGCCGGAAACTATATTTTTGAATTGTCGGCGGTCTCTAAGGAGACACCAGAGGAAACTGCCATTAGCCAGAAAAGTGATATAATTAAGATTATTCCTTATATTTACCCGACTAAAATTGTCTCTTTTTCTGTGAATGGTCAGGACGCTTTACCTAAATATATTTTATCGATTAATCCTGAAAAAACTGCTAAAACTCTTCAAATTGGTTGGAAGGTAGAAGGAGGTAAAAATACAATTGTTGAATTACTCCCCGCACCCGGAACAGTGGGTCTTGAAGGTTCGATAATTTATCCAGTTACTCAACAACCGGGTATAGAAACAATTACACTTGCGGTTAAAGGAGAATCAGGGGAACAATTGAATCGAACTGTCACTTTTGAAAAAATTGTTGTTCCTATTTCTGAACCGAAAATACCCCCGGTCGATAAACAGCAGGATACTTCTCTAAAAGATTCCAGAACCCCTAAATTAACCCCAAATAACCCCAATATTTACCCAAATCGACCTAATCAAACTACCCCTAACTTATCACCAACTCCACCTAATTTTCCTTTATTACCAACAGCACCGACCCCAACTCCAACCCCAACTTCAACCCCAACTTCAACTCCATCTCCAACCCCTTCTCCAACTCCAACCCCTTCTTTCTCAGCTTCACCGATTGAAATTCCTCCTCAATTTGATTAAATAGTTAATAGAATAATTTTCACTCTTATGTTAAAACTATGACCAAAATAAATAAAATTAAAAAAGTGCGTTTTCCTTCTGTTGCTCTAAGTTTTAATTTTTGGGGGTCGATAATTATTGCTCAATTTTCCTTACCTTTTAATATTAATATCCCTCAACAACCGACCGCAATTCCTACTCCCCCTATTCCCATTAACGGAGATTTTAACTACTATTTCTCTTTATGTAATATCCTGCGGAAACAACCCCGGCTTGAAGAAGCGTTATCAGCCTGTAATCAAGCAATTAATTTGAGTAAAAAAAAGAGAGCCGATTTATGGGAATTTCGCAGCGATCTATTATTAAAATTAGGACAATATGATCAAGCTTTAGTATCTAGTTTACAAGCCCTGGAAATTCAACCTAAAAACTCTCTAGCCTTAACCCTACAGTGTCGATCTCTTTCAGCATTAGGTCAACAAGATCAGGCTATTTCCGCTTGTGATAGTGCTTTAGAAATTAATCAAAATTGGGAGGAATTTTCTCCGAGTCTGACTTGGTTAAGTCGAGGTTTAGCTCAAGAACAGAAAGCCCAATATTCTGAAGCCTTAGCATCCTTTGATCAATCTTTAAAACTCGATCCTCAGAATTCTATGGTTTTAGTTAGTAGCTGCCGAGTTTTGTTAGAAATGGAGAAGCATGAACCAGCAATTACCAATTGTGATAACGCTTTAAAAGTTAATCAAAATTGGGGAGAAAGTTCTCCGGCTCAAGCCTGGTTTTGGCGAGGTTTGGCTTTTAGTGATTTGGCAAAATATCAGCAAGTTTTAGCCAGTTGTGATGCAAAAAAAACTGATTTGGAGACTAATATTGCAGTCAAAAATAATTGTATTTTAACTACTCGAACCTCTCGGTTAGAATCGGCCAAAACTTCTTATGAACAAGCAACAATGCTCGATCCTGAATTTGCTGTGGCTTGGACATATCAAGGGATAAATTTAGGGGAATTAAACGAATACGATCAAGCAAGAAAGGCTTTAGAAACAGCTATTAAAATTTATCCTAATAATGCCTTGGCTTTGGTGAATTTGTGTGCAACTCTGAATAAATTAGGCAATTATCAAGAAGCACTAACAGCCTGTGAAAGTGGATTACAACAAGATAATCATTGGCTAGAAAGTGAGCCTGCTGATACTTTCATCCAGAAAGCACAGGCTTTAGCAGGTCTGAAACGCTATGAGGAGGCGATTTTGGCGATTGATCAAGCCTTGAGTTTGAAACCCGACTCAGCGATCGCTTGGAATACAAAAAGCGTGATTTTATGGCAAGCTCAAAAATATCAGGAAGCTCTCAACGCATCAGAAAAAGCCTTAGCAGCCGATCCCAACTACTTTCAAGGGTGGTTTAATCGGGGGAGTATCCTACGGGCGATGCAGCAAAATCAAGAGGCCCTAAGAGCCTATCAGCGTGCGATCGCTAGTGATATCACTTTTGTACCAATAGAAACCCTAGGGTCGGTTTGGACTAATTCCAGTGCAATTTTGTGGGACTTAGGGCAATATCCAGAGGCAATTGCAGCAGCTAATAGTGCGATTGAGATCGATCCTAATTCAGTATCCGCTTGGTTTAATCGAGGGTTATTTTTCACGGGTGTAAAAGATTATGAAGAAGCAGTTAAGTCTTATCAGCAAGCTCTGAAACTTGATCCAAAAGCGGTTAATATTTGGGTAGCTGAGGGGATGGCATTCTTCTATTTAAAGCGCTATTCAGAAGCTCTAAATGCCTTTGAAGAAGCGTTAAAAATTGATCCGAACTATTTACCAGCTTTAGAAAATCGGGATCTAATTAGTCGCTATTTTCAGGATAAATAATATTTAATTGTGCTTTTCTAAACCTTAAAAATCAAGTCAACTAAACTTTTTAAATCAGCAACTTCTAAATCCGGTTGAGCGATCGCAATTTTCGTTGCTCCTCCTCCGGGTTGTCCT
>JFJP01005591.1_pt1 | contig 17988 bp, 17 predicted proteins | sample 431651 | NCBI WGS metagenome assembly JFJP01 (sample SAMN02602958, study PRJNA72255) | Microbial mat metagenome, whole genome shotgun sequencing project. | biome: fresh water; feature: sink hole; material: water; isolation source: purple microbial (photo- and chemosynthetic) mats found in...
GCGCGGCCAGCAACGAGCAAGCCTCAGGGGTGGCGCAGGTGGGTGATGCGGTCATGGAGATGGACCAGGCCACCCAGCAAAACGCTGCGCTCGTGGAAGAAATGGCGGCAGCCGCCAGCAGCCTGAGTGCTCAGGCTCATGAGTTGGTGCAGGCGATGGGCGCCTTCAAGCTGGGGGCCCATGACATTCATCAGGGTGTGGTGGCGCCCGCAGCGGTGCGCGCCAACAACCCAGGCGGCAAGCCCTACAGCGGGGCTGAGCGAAGAGCAGCGGACGCCGCCCATCGCGGCGCAGGCGCCCGCTCAGCGTAGTTCGATCAGGGAGTCGATGAATCCATCGGCGTCCACCGCACGGATGGGTTGGCCGTGGTTGTAGCCGTAGGTCACCAGCCACACCGGGCAGCCTGCGGCACGAGCAGCCTGGGCGTCGTTGCTGGAGTCGCCCAGCATCAAGGTTCGGGCAGGGCGGGTGCCGAGTGCCTCGCAGGTTTTGAGCAAAGGCAAGGGGTCCGGTTTTTTGCGATCAAACGAGTCGCCTCCAAACGTGTGCTCAAAAAATCCGTCCAGTCCCTTGTCTTTCAGGAGCGCCTGTGCGAAGGCCAGGGGCTTGTTGGTCAGGCAGGCTAGCTTCAAACCCCGGGCTTTGAGCAGAGTCAGCCCCTCCATCACGCCGGGGAACACCGTGGCGTGCTGGCCATTGATGGCGAGGTAGCGGCGCTGATAGCTGGCCCAGGCCTGGTCGAAAAGTGCGCTGGGGAGCGCCTCAACGGGTCTTGCGGCTGGAGATATTGTTGCTCCTGAAATTGATGGTAATTTCTCAATGGATATGCCGGCTAGCGCCGTTTTTATCAGGTTTTCAGAACCTTTGCCCACCCATTGGGCCACGTCAGTTCGATCCACCCGGTGCTGGCTGTAGGGCGCCGGCAAATCGGTCAGCATGCCATTGAGGGCCACGCAAAAATCATCCAGGGTGTCGACCATCGTGCCGTCGAGGTCGACGATGGCGGCGTCCAGATTCACCAAGTCCAGGTTCATGGCGTTCACAACATCCTTGATCACATGAAAAAACAAAAGGAAGGCCGGTGCCCGTGCCGGCATCCCAGCCCTGCTGTTACTTCACCAGTTGGTTGAGCTGGATGATGGGCATCAATACGGCCAGCACGATCAGCATCACCACGACGCCCATGGCCACAATCAGCAGCGGCTCCAGGATGGTGGCCAGGGCCATGGCGCGGCGCTGCACCTCGGTGCTGAGCTGCTTGGCGGCGCGGGCCAGCATGGTGGGCAACTGGCCGGTTTGCTCACCCAGGCGGGCAAACATGGCCAGCAGGCCCGGAAAACGCTTCTTTTGCGCCAGGGCCGAGGCCAGCGGCGCCCCTTCTCGCACCAGCACCAGCGCATCCAGCGCATCCGCACGCATGGCCTGGTTGGACAGCGTCTGGGCAGCGGCTTGCAGGGCTTTGAGAATCGGCACGCCGGCCGCCGCCAGCATGGCCAGGGTGCTGGCGAAGCGGGCGGTGTTGTAGCTGCGGGCCAGCTTGCCCAAAATAGGCAGGTTCAGCCACGCGGCATCAAACTTTTCCCTAAACAAGGGGTTGGCCAGCGCCACGCGCAAGCTCACCACCGCGGCGATCAGGCCGGCCAGCATCAACCAGCCGTAGCTGCGCACAAAGTCGCTGGTGCCGATCATCATGACCGTGAGCAGGGGCAGCGCCCGCTTGCTGCCGGCAAACACCTGGGCCACTTGCGGCACCACATAAGTCACCAGAAACAGCACGATCACGATGGCCACCAGGGTCACGATGGCGGGGTACAGGGCGGCGCCGATCAGCTTGGCTTTGAGGGCTTGCTGCTCCTCAAGATCGTCGGCCAGGCGCTCCAGCACCAGCCCGAGGTTGCCGCTTTGCTCGCCGGCCCCGATCACGGCAATAAAGATGGGGGAGAACTCGTGCGGGTGCTGAGACAGCGCCTTGGCAAAGGTGGAGCCGCCATTGACCTCGGCCCGCAGGGTGGCCACCAGATGGCGCTCCGGGTCAGCTTCGGCTTCATCTGACAGGGATGTGAGCGCGCGCTCCAGTGGCAAGCCCGAGGACACCAGGCCAGCGAGCTGGCGCGTCCAGATGCTCAAACCCGTGGCGTTGAAGACCCGGCGCTTGAACCGTTGGCCCAGGCCGCTGCTGCGGCTGCCAGGCTCGCCCGAGGTCTCTGCGCCGACCGTGGTCACACTCAGGGGCACCATGGCCTGGTTGCGCAGCATGCCGCGTGCCGCACGGGCCGAGTCGGCGTCGATCACGCCTTTGCGGGTTTGGCCGTCGGCGGTCAGGGCTTCAAAGGAGTAAACGGGCATGGTTCAGTCAGCTTTGGGCTGCGCGCTAGTCGCGGGTCACCCGCAGCAGCTCTTCGCGCGACGTGATGCCCAGCGCTACCAGCCGCTCACCGTCTTCGCGCATCAGGGTCATGCCACCGGCCAGGGCAGCGGTGCGAATGTCGGCCTCGGACGCCTGGCTGTGAATCTGGGCGCGCAAGGCGTCGTCGGTCACCAGCAGCTCAAACACACCGCTGCGCCCCTGGTAGCCGGTTTGGCCGCAGGCGGCGCAACCTTCACCGTGGCAGGTCAGGCACAGCTTGCGCACCAGCCGCTGGGCCAGCACGCCCAGCAATGACGAACTCAGCAAGAAAGGCTCCACGCCCATGTCGGTCAGGCGGGTCACGGCGCTGGTGGCGTCGTTGGTGTGCAGCGTGGCCAACACCAGGTGACCGGTCAGCGAGGCCTGAATGGCGATTTGTGCGGTCTCAAAGTCCCGGATCTCGCCAATCATGATGATGTCCGGGTCTTGCCGCAGGATGGCCCGCAAGGCCTTGGCAAAGGTGAGCTCAATGCGTGCGTTCACCTGGGTTTGCCCCACGCCGGCCAACTCGTACTCGATCGGGTCTTCCACCGTCATGATGTTGTTGCGGGTGGCGTCCAGACGGCTCAGCGCCGCGTACAGTGTGGTGGTTTTGCCCGAGCCGGTGGGGCCGGTGACCAGCACAATGCCGTGGGGCTGGGCAATCAGTCGCTCAAAACGGCTCAGGGCTTCGCCCTGCATGCCCAGGGTTTCCAGGCTCAGGCGCCCTTGTGATTTGTCGAGCAGCCGCAACACCGCGCGCTCGCCATGGGCGCTGGGCAGGGTGCTCACCCGCACGTCCACCGCCCGCGTGCCAATGCGCAGCGAGATGCGGCCGTCTTGCGGCAGGCGACGCTCGGCAATGTCGAGTTCGGCCATGATCTTCAGGCGTGAAATCAGCGCGGCGTGCAGCGCCCGGTTGGGTTGCACCACCTCGCGCAAGGTGCCGTCCACCCGAAAACGCACGCTGGAATGCCGCTCGTAGGGCTCAATGTGGATGTCGCTGGCGCCATCGCGCGCGGCTTGCGTCAGCAGCGCATTGAGCATGCGGATGATGGGCGCGTCGTCCGAGGTTTCCAGCAAATCTTCAATGGCGGGCAGGTCCTGCATCATGCGGGACAGGTCGGCATCGCTCTCGACCTCGCTCACCACGGCTGCCGCACTGGACTCGCCCTGGGCGTAGGCGGCGCTGATGCGCTGGATCAGCGCCGGGGCCGCCAGGGTCTGCAGATGGCGCACGGGGTACTTGCGCATGACCTCGTTCACGGCGCTGGCGCCCGAGTCCGGGTGCACGCACAGCGTCAGCTCGTCGGCCTGGTCTTCCAGCAGCAACTGGTGGGTGCGCGCAAAGGCGTAGGGCAGGGGATAGCGCATGGCAAAGGGGCCCGGTCTCAGCGTGTGGGTGTGAAGGTGTCGGGCGTGGCGCCCAGGGGCTTGGGCGTGGTGGGGGCTGGTGAGCCGGGCAGTTGCGGCAACTGGGGGCCTTCGTTGATCGGCACCAGCAGGCTCGGCTCGGGCTGCGCTTCTTTCATGCCGGCGCGCATCAAGTCATAACGGTCCATCGACAGGCGACCGGTGGCCGTGTTGTCACGCACCACGACCGGCCGCAAAAACACCATCAGGTTGGTTTTGGTGCGCCCGCGTGCCTCGCTCTTGAACAGGTTGCCAAACAGGGGCAAGTCGCCCAGGCCCGGCACTTTTTCCTGGGAGCCGGAGTATTTGTCTTTGAGCAGGCCCCCCAGCACCACGATGTTGCCGTCATCCACCAACACGGTGGATTCGATCGTGCTCTTGGTGGTGACGGGTCCATTGGCAGAAGTCTCGGTGCCGGCTTTGACTTGGGAGTTTTCCTGGAAAACGACCAGCTTGATGGTGCCGTTTTCGCTGATCTGGGGGCGAATCCTCAGCGTCAGCCCCACGTCCTTGCGCTCAATGGTTTGAAACGGGCTCACCGCGCCGCCAGAGGCATTGCCGCCAGTGTTGGTGAACTGCCCGGTCACAAAGGGCACGTTCTCGCCAATGACAATTTTGGCTTCTTCGTTGTCCAGGGTCAGCAGGTTGGGCGTGGAGAGCACGTTGCCCGTGCCGCTGGTTTCCAGAAAGCGGGCCAGAAAGCCCAGCACATAAACCCCATTGGTCTTGTGCGCCAGCCCGAAGTTGACGCCCGTGCCGACGGCTGGCGCCCCGCTGGCGATGGAGGTGGTCACATCGAGGATGTTGCCGCTGATCTTGCTGATCGAGTTGCGCAAAAAGTTGGTGCCCAGCAGACCAATGTTGGTGCTGCCCGAGCCACCCAGCGCGCCTTGCCACTGGATGCCGAACTCATCGGCCCGGTCGGCACTGACCTCGGCGATCATGCTCTCCACAAACACCTGGGCACGCCGGCCATCGAGTTGGTCAATGACTGCACGCAACTGTCGGTACTGCGGCTCCGGGGCGGTGATGATCAGTGCGTTGGTGGCCGTGTCTGCCTGAATCTGCCCACCGGAGGTTGCCGCGGTGCTCGCCGCAGTGGACGAACTTGCCGCGCTGCCGCTCGGGGGCGAGCCAGTGAGGCCTGTGGGCGCGGCGCTGCGGGCCTCCCCGGACATGGCAGCACGCAAGGTGGCCGCCAATTTGGTGGCATCGGCGTTCTTCAGGTACACCACATGGATATTGCCCGCAGCATTGCCTGCTGCGGGCAGTTGGTCCAGTTTCTGGACCAGCGCCTTCACCAGGGCCACGCGCGCCGGGTTGGCCGCCCGCAAAATCAGGGCGTTCGAGCGCGGCTCGGCCACCAGCAGGGTCTTGAACGAGGTATCGGCCTGCCCGGCCGCCGCCGCGCCGCCAGACGACTCCACCAGACGCAGCACCAGGGGCGCCAGATCGGAGGCAATCGCATGCTTCAGGGGCAGCACCTCCACATCGGTGGCGTTGGACACGTCCATGGCGGCAATGATGCGCGCCATGCGACGCAGGTTGTCGGCGTAGTCGGTGATCACCAGCGAGTTGTTGCCGGGATTCACGTTGATGGTGTTGTTGGGGCTGATCAACGGTCGCAGAATGGGCACCAGGTTGTTGGCGGACTCGAAATTGAGCCGAAAAATCTGGGTGGTGATCTGGTTGCCGCTGGGACCGCCTTGCAGGCCGTCGCTGAGGATGACCGAGCCGCTTTGCAGCTTGGCATCGGCCTCCGGCACCACTTTATAGAGCCCGGCCGACTCCACCATGGTGAAACCCTGCAGGCGCAGCGCGGTCATGAACTGGTTCATGGCCCCGGCGCGACCCACCGGCTTTTCTGTTACCAGGGTGATCGTGCCCTTGACGCGCGGGTCCACCACCACATTGGCGCCGGTGATGCCTGCCATGGCGCGCGCCACGGCTTCAATCTCGGCGTTGTTGAAGTTCAGTGTGATCGGCTCGCCCGGTTTCATGGCTGCCGGGGTCTGGGCGAGTGAATTTAAGGGAAAAAGGCCTACAGCCGGCATCAATAATGCGCTGACAGCTATTGAATAAATAGCGAACTGTGGAGACCGGAAAACGTGAAATTTCATGCGGATTCAACCTACTTTGATGATGGCGCGGGCGCCATCGCGCCGCCCGATGATGTTCAGAAGATTCGACAGGGCGTCCTGGTGTTCGGGGGCGGCGCTGGCCACGCCATCAAACCTGAGTCGCCCGCCCGCCCATTGACCGGTGCCGGACAATTGGAGGCGGCCCTCCCGCGTTTCGAGCTGAAACGACGGTGTTGCGCCCCCCTGAAGGGTGGCGCGGTAGCTGCCCATGGGGTTGAGTGTGGACAGGCGTGAAGAGATGTTGTCCGCGTCCAGCTGGAGGCGCCCGGCCAGGGTCATCTGCCCACCCGCCCACTGCACGCTCAAGCCCTGGGTGGTCAAGGCGAGTTGACCCTCGATCTGAACCGTGTTCCAGGGGGTGCCCAGGCCGGTGAGCCATTGGGCGGGCCATTGTGAATTGCTGTCTGCCAGGGTCAATTGGGTCGCACTCCAGCCGGGAATCAGGTTCAGACGCCAGGCTTGCTGCATGCAGCAGTCGGCCTGTAGCCTGACCTGCAGGCCGTTGGGTGCGGGCTGGATCAGCCAACTCACCCGTCCAGGCAGGGTGGCTGCGGCCTGGCTGCCCGCGCCGCCGGTGAGGGTGAGCCGGGTCGAACCGCTCCAGACGGTGCCCCGGGCTTCCTGAAAAACAAGCCGCCCCTGACTGACTTGCTGCAGTGCCGCCGTGAGCCAGTGTGCCGGTGCCTGAAAAAGCACAACGAGCAACAGACCCGTCAGCACCCCACCCACAGCCCAGCCCCAAGGCGCCAGGATGCCGTTGGACGAGGTGGACGCCCTGGGGTGAGAACGGGTGAGGCGGGCCATGGCGCAAATCAGGGTTAAAAGAGCGACGCTTAGCGTGTACTCAAGATGAGCACCATCGCACCATCCCAGGTGCCGGCTGCATTGCGCACCAGGCGGGCTTCGGTGGGGGAGAGGCGCGCAGTCAGGCGCGCCTGCGTCAGCCACTGGGCGATGGCATCCGCAGAAGCGCCCTTCAGCGTGAGCGTTGCCCGCTCGCCGATCACGGTCAGTTGCGCGTTGGATCCCAAGGTCTTGACCGAGATTTCCAGCAAACGCCGCGATTCAGCGGGTGTCAAAAGGGGTTGGGCCTGCAAGGTCTTGGCCTGCAGTTGCAGACGCTGCATTTGCTCAAGCTGCGCCTCAAGAAGCTGCCGCTGTTGGGGTGCACTGCGCAGCGTTGAGAGTGCGGGTGCCAGCGCCACCCACCACAGCAAGGCGCCCATGACCAGGACCAGCGCCGCCAGCATGGCCTGCTGCTCGCGCCGGGCCAGGGCGCTCCATCGGGCCATCAGCGCGGGCGGGAGTGTCATGGTGTGTTGCCTGGTCTGATGAGCAGGCTGTCCCGGTCCGGGGTGGCCTGGTAGCCCTGGGCTTTCATTTTGAAAGCGGTTTGCTCGATGTCCTGGGCTTGCAGTGTCAGCCCTCTCAGGCGAAGCTCGCCGGCTGTAAATTCAAGGCCACCAGGGACCGTATTGGGAGGCGCGGAGGTACTGAACAAGGCCATCATGGTCTCAATGTCGCGCCCCGTGGGCGTGCCGCTCATCTGCTGCAAGGCTGCCACTTCCCGTGCCATTTGAATGGGTGCATCGACCACCACCTGCACGCCGGGAAAAGTGCTGGTCAGCGCGTTGCGAATGGCCGTGCGCTGGGCTTGAATGGCTGTTTTTTCTCGCCATGCCTGGGTATTGAGGCCAGCGATGTTCACCACCACCAGCGCCACCAGGGCCAGGCGCGCAGCGCGCCAGTGGGGCGCGCGCAAAAAGTTGGCTGCGGCCGCGAAGACGCCTTTAAAGGCGCGGCTGCGCCCTGAGTTCACCAAATCAAACTGCGCCAGATCCCACAGGGATGTGCTGGCCTGCAGGTGCCGCAGGGCGGCCTGCTGCAAGGTCACAGGCCGTTTGAAGAGCTGTTCGGCCAGCGCTGCCACGGCAGGCTCGGCCACGATGGCGTGCGTCTCTGGCCAGTTCAGCAAGCTCACCGACTCCGCCGACAGGGGCCAGCTTGATACGCCGCCACGGCTGGTGAACACCAGGTGGGCGTCTTCGGATTCGCCCACCACATGGAGTACGTCGGTTGGCACATCAGGGCCAAATTCAGGCACTACTCGGCTCACCTTCAGGCCTGCCATCTCCAGCGTCTGCAGGGCGGTGCGCAGCCAGGCGCGGTCACACACTGCCACCCACACGGGGGCATCGGGGCGGGCATCAGGGGCGATCGCAAAATGCAGCTGGGAGGTCTCATCGAGCAAGCGGTCTTCCAGCAAGCCTTCGAGCACGGCCCGAAGGCGCTGGGTGCTTTTATCCTGGAACATCCCGCGGCCCAGCGTGCCCCGGGGGAGTTGCACCTCATGCCACGACAGGTGGCGCGGCGCCACCAGGGCGACCACCTCGGCGTCTTTGGGACGGGGCAACAAGGCCAGCGGCGCACGCGATGTGTCGCCGGGCGTCACGCCATCGGGTGTGAGCAGGTAGTCGTATCCGGCGCTGTCAACCGACGGATGGGCGGGGAGGGTGATGATCAAGGTAGGCATGGGCGGCTCAGCAGGTCATTGTAAGGCGGGCTGAGCCCGTGCCACGCCGCGCTGGCGCCACAGGGTTTTGACCGTCAGGCCGTCGCGTTGCACCACGGATTGCTCTTGCACCACCGTCTGCCCCACCCGCAGATTGCCCCGCACTTCAAAGAACTTTGAGGCGATGCTGTGCTGGCTGCCATCCAGATGGGCCGCCTCATTGCGACCTGCCTTCAAAGCGTCGGTCAGTGTCGCCAGGTGGGTGGTGTTGCGTGCGCGCACCAAAGCTTGCGCGTTGGCCTGGTCAAAGGCTGCCACGCAGGCATAAATGACCTCGGCTGAGGCAGTGTTCAGGTTGACCGGTGTGCGCACCGGCAGCAGGGTGATGAAGGGCCCCACGGCGGCCAGGGTGGCGGGCGACAGGCCGGCCCAGACCAGTTGGTCTGTGTCGCGAGGCATGAGGGGTCCGTCGCTCAGGTTGGGTGTGCCGGTGGCCACACCCGGGCCTGGCGTGGCGACTTGGGCCCGCAGCAGGGTGTCGGTCAGGGCGGCCAGTTCGTTGGCGGGCAGGTTCAGCAGTTCAAACAGCCGCGCAAATGCCAATTGGCTGGGCTCATGAATCTTGCCGTCCTGTACCAGGTTGGTGACGTTCAGGCGGGATTGCAGGTCGATGATCTGGCCGGACAGAAAGGCTTCGTCCGTGTCGTCAGTGCTTTGGGCGTTGCCGCGGTCGGCAGCCAAAAACGTGGACAAACGGGCTTCTTCGAGGGGCACGGCCCAGGGTTCGGCCAGATGGTCTGCGCCACCCTTGCGGGCATCTTCGCGCAGGATCAGGCGCGCCCAGTCCTGGGCCCCCGTGAGAATCCAGGCTGACTGGGTGCGGCCTCTCTGCGCCGCCTCGACTTCCACGCTGCGCCACTGCTGCCAGAGGGTGGCCGAGGCCAGGGAGGCCACCAGCACCACGGTCAGCATGGCGGTCAGGATGGCGGCGCCGCGTTGGGATGCGGGCGTGGGCTGGGTCATTTGCCTCCCTCCACACCGGGGCGCAGCCAGTCGCGTGTCAGGGTGCCGTGGATGGTCTGACCGGCTGGGAGGGTGAGCACTAGGCGCACGCCATCGGGCACCTGGGCATCTGTGGCAGCGACCAACCCCGTGTCGGTGGCGGTGCCCGCGCTGGACAAGGGGTTGCTCCAGGCATCGCTGCGGTAGTAAAAAATTTGCCATTGCGCCAGGGGCACCAGACGGACCTCGCGCAGGCGGTCTTCGTCACTGGGGTTTTGGGCCCAGAGTGCTGCTTTTTGCCAGGCGGCCTGCACTTCGCCACGGCTCTTGAGCGGGGGCGATTGCCAGCGCAGCCACTGCCCCAGGCCATCGATGCTGCGTTGCGACCAGGCCACCACAGTCAGCCCCTCGCCGGGGTCCGATGCGCTTCGGCGCAGCAAACGCAGCGCCCGGCCGTCCCAGTCCAGGTTCGGGGTAGCAGGCTGGGTGGCCAGGGCGTCCAGGTCAGCGCCCCATTGGCCAAGCGCGGCCTGCAGGGTCAGGACTTCATCCGAATGCTGGCGCATTTGGGTCTGTGCCCGGGTCATGCCGTCCAGGCCGCGCCAGCTCAGGGCGGCCATCAGGGCCATCAGGCTGATGGCCACCAGCAGCTCAACCAGGGTGAAGCCGTGGTTCCAGCGTGGTCCGGTCGTGAGTCTGCAGGGGGGCCTTGCCTGCATCAGTAGCGCCCCACCACGGTGGACAAGCGCAGCACGGGCACTTCGTCCTTGAGTACCTGCGCGTCAACGCGGCTGAAGTTGGGGTTGGGTGTGGCGCGCACGGCCAGGGCCACGGCAAAGTCCTGGTCCGCCTGGGTACAGGCGATCAGGGTGTCTCCCACGCCCGGCATCTGGCGGGCCAGGCGCATCTTGATCAGTTCGTTTTCTGCGCAAATCTGGGCCAGCAAGATGTCGGACTGGCGCTGTGCATGGCGGGTCAGGGCGCCAGTGGCCTGTAATCCCGCCATCAGCGCGATGGCGACAATGCTCAAAGCCACCAGCACTTCCACCAGGGTGAATCCCTGTGCGGGGTGCCTCGGGGGGGCGGTGGGTGTGGTCGCAGTCACGGCACTTAGGGCTGTGTCAGGGTGTGGCCAGGGCAAACGGCCGCACACCATCGGTGGTCAGTCGCACCTGGCGACCGCTCTGGCTGCGGGAGGTCAGCACCACGGACTGCGGGCCGATGATGGGCTCTGGGCCCAGCAGCAGCGTGGCCTCCTGGGCGGGGTTGACCTGGTTCAACGCGCGGGTGTCGGGGTCCAGCCATTGCTGGGGTAGCTCTGTTGCGGCCAGGCCTTCAAAGCTAAACCCGCCGGCCTGCGCGCGCCACCTCACCGGCACGCCGCTGACCTGGGAGCGGGCCCGTGCGGATTCCAGCAAGGCCGCCAGGCGCTCGGCCTCGCGGTCCAGTTGCACCTGGGACGAGTCGCGCATGGAGAATCCGACACCCACTGACACCAGGGCCACAATCACCAGAACCACCAGCAACTCAAGCAGCGTGAATCCCCGGTTGTTGGCGCTATTGCCAGCTTCCAATGTCTGCATTGTTGCCCTCGCCACCAGCCTGTCCGTCGGCGCCGAAAGACATCACATCGACCTCGCCCTTGAGGCCGGGGTTGATATAGAGGTAGGCTCGGCCCCAGGGGTCGGTGGGCAGTTTGTCAAGGTAAGACTTCCAGTTGACGGGCACCGGGGGGCTGGTGGGTTTGCTCAGCAGGGCTTGCAGGCCTTGCTCGGCGCTTGGAAAGCGCTGGTTGTCCAGCTTGTAGAGCTTGAGGGCTTGCATCAGGTTGTTGACATCGGTGCGCGCAGCGGTCACGCGGGCGTCATCGGCCCGGTCCAGCACGTTGGGCACGATCAAGGCGGCCAACACGCCAATGATCAGGAGGACCACCATCAATTCAATCAGCGTGAAGCCGCGTTGAACTGCGTGGCGCAGGGAGGCGAAAGGGGCGTTCATGGGGATGGGTTCACTCATAAGACTGTGTCACTTCAATGATAATCGACTCATGCAGAATTACCCGCATCCGACCTGGCCTTTACGTCTTGGCACATTTGCGCTTGCCGCCCTGGCCGCCGCCAGCGCGGCTTACTGGGTGCTGGATGGGGTGGCCGTGGCGCCTTCAAGCCCCATGGCGGCCCTCACTGTCTCCAGCCCTGCCCCTGTGGACCCGCAAGCTGTTGCGCGCTTGCTGGGTGGGGGCGGTACTGCCGCCAGGGTGGTTTCACCGGTACAGGTGGCCCCCAGCCGTTACAAACTCATGGGGGTGGTGGCGGGCACCAGTCAGCGGGGTTATGCGTTGATTTCCGTTGATGGCCAACCCGCCAGGCCGTTTTCAGTCGGGAGCATGGTGGGCGATGCCCTGGTGTTGCAGTCGGTCAGCGCCCGCAGCGCTGTGCTGGGTGCCACCCTGGAGGCTTCCCCGGCGCTGGCGCTGGACTTGCCGCCCCTGGCGCCCCGCTAGGTGTCAGGCGCGCTGCCTGGCTGTGTTTGAATCAACCACAACATGAGCGCATCCAGTGGCAGGGGACGGCTGAAAAGGTAGCCCTGCCCCTTGTGGCAGCGCAGTGAGCGCATCATTTCAGCCTGCCCAGTCGTCTCAATGCCTTCGGCCACCGTGCGCATGCCCAAGGCTTCGGCGACCAGAATGGTCGCCTCGATCAGTACGCGGTGGTAGTCACTGTTTTGCGCCACACTCACAAAAGACCGGTCGATCTTGACGGTGTCCACCGGCAACTCATGCAGGCAGGACAAGGACGAGTAGCCCGTGCCAAAGTCATCGAGTGCCAGGGACACGCCCAGTGCCTTGATCTCGTGCAGCCGGGTTTTGATGGATTCGTCTTGCGCCGCCAGACTCTCTGTAACCTCCAGTTGCAACTGGGAGGGTTCCATGCCGCTGGCACGCAAGACATCGCGCACGCTGCTGGCCAGGCCGGGCTCACGCAGTTGGGCGCGTGACAGGTTGACTGACACGGTGGGTGGCGCCTGGGCGCCGAGTTGGGCCTGCAGCAGCGCGAATTCGGTGCAGGCTGTTTGCAGCACAAAGTGGCCAATGCGCGTGATCAGGCCGCAAGCTTCGGCTACGGGAATGAACTCGACGGGCGATACCAGGCCGCGCAAGGGGTGTTGCCAGCGCACCAGAGCCTCCAGGCCGGTGACCGACTTGTCGTTCAGATCAACCAGAGGCTGGTACACCACGAGCAACTCATTCTGGGCCAAAGCCCGGCGCAGTTCGGACTCCATCGCCACATCGTCGCGAACGCGTTGGTGCATGGCGGCCTCAAACATCACATAGCGGCCCCGGCCGGCGCGTTTGGCCTCGTACATGGCAATGTCGGCATCCCGCAAAACCGCCTCCACGTCATCGCACGCATGGGTCGAGGTGACGATGCCAATGCTGACGCTGGAGTTGACTGTGTGAGGGCCAATCAAATAGGGCTGGGCCAGCACATCGAGCAGCCGGCCCGCCACCAGTTCGGCATCCAGGTCCCCCCGGATGTCATCCAGCACCACCACAAACTCGTCGTCACCAATGCGGGCGGCCATTTGTTGGAAATCGCTGCTTTGGGTGTAGGCGTTGCAGGGGCGCAAGCTGTGTTCCAGACGCTGGGCGATCTGGCGCAGCAGCTCGTCACCCACGCTGTGCCCCAAGGTGTCGTTGACCTGCTTGAAGCGGTCAAAGTCCATGAACAACACCGCAAAGCAGTAACCCGGCTCGCGCTTGGCCCTCAGCAGGGCCGAACTCACCCGCTCCATCACCACGCTGCGGTTGGGCATCTGGGTCAGGCCATCGGTGCGCACGCTTTGGCGGAGCTGCTCCTCCAGCGACTTGTGGGCGTTGATGTCCAGGCACACACCTGCCATGAGCAGGGCTTTGCCAAAGAGGTCGCGCTTGACGACGGTGCCGCTGAACATCATCCAGACCCAGTGGCCCTGGTCATTTTTGAGTCTGATCTCCATGCGGTGCTGGACATGCGGGTTTTTCAGGTGCGCCATCACTGACTCCAGCCAGGGGCCCAGGTCACTCGGGTGAACGCGTGAGTTCCAGGCTGAGGGGGTCATTTCAAGCTCGGCGCGACCGGTTCCCGTGATCTCCAGAAAACGGTCATTGCAGTCCATCACGCCATGGGCAATGTCCCACTGCCAGGTGCCCAGACCCGCGCCGTCCACTGCCAGCGTCAGGAGTTGCTGCTGTATGCGCTGTTCGGTGACGTCGATGGTGGATGACACCACGCCGGACAAGCCGCCCAGCTCGTCGAGCAAAGGTTCGGTGTTTACCACGAACCAGCGCAGTTCGCCCGAGGGCAGGATGTGGCCAACTGACTCGCCCCGCAAACCTTTGCCGGTGCGCAAGGTGCGGGCTGTGGGCAACTCGTCGGGCGGGTAGGGTGTCAGGTTGTTGCGCACGCTGGGGGCCACCTCTGCCAGAGAGTTCAGACTCATCAACTGGTCGCGACTCAGGCCGGTGATTTCGCAGGCCGTGGTGTTGCAGTCCAGAATGGCGCCAGTCAGGGATTGCACTACCACGCCCACCGGCAGGGCGTTGAACAGGGCCAGGCGCTCCAGGTCGGGTGTGCGCCGTGCGTCCTGGTTCACGGCGTGTCAGCCTAACGCTGTCCGCATGGCATCCACCACCGCTTTGTAGTCAGGCTTGCCGAAAATGGCGCTGCCTGCCACAAAAGTGTCTGCGCCGGCATCGGCCACGCGGCGGATGTTGTCGATCTTGATGCCGCCATCGACCTCCAGGCGAATGTCCTTGCCGCTGGCGGTGATGCGCCGGCGCGCGTCTTCAATCTTGCGCAGGGCCGAATCGATGAAGCTCTGGCCGCCAAAGCCGGGGTTCACGCTCATGATCAAAATCAGGTCGATGTCTTCAATCACCCAGTCCAGCACATCCAGCGGTTGCGCGGGGTTGAACACCAGGCCGGCCTTGCAGCCTTTGGATTTGATGGCCTGGATGCTGCGGTGCACATGGCCTGAGGCGTCGGGGTGAAAGCTGATGTAGTCGGCACCGGCGTCAGCAAAGGCGCTGGCCAGCGCGTCCACGGGTTGCACCATCAGGTGCACATCAATGGGCACCGCCACACCAGCGGCCGTCTTGGCATGAGGTTTGAGGGCGCTGCAGATCATGGGCCCAAACGTGAGGTTGGGCACGTAATGGTTGTCCATCACGTCAAAGTGGATCCAGTCGCTGCCAGCGGCGATCACGGCTTTAAGTTCTTCGCCCAGGCGGGCGAAGTCGGCGGAGAGGAGGGAGGGGGCTATACGGTAGGTCATGGCTGCAGTTTACCCAGTTGGCGCTGTAATTTCGTTTCAGGATAGCATCACGGGATGTCCAAATACCAATTCCGAGTTGAGGTTGCCCCCCAGTATCTGGCCGAGCAATCTGCCCCGCAGCAGGGCCTGTATGTCTTTTCATACACCATCACCATCACCAACGTGGGCCAGGTGCCAGCACAAGTGATTTCACGGACCTGGAACGTCAACGACGCCAACGGTCACACGGAGCGCATCAAGGGTCTGGGCCTGGTGGGGCAGCAGCCCTTGCTCAAGCCGGGTCAAAAGTTCGAGTACACCAGTGGCACGCGGCTGCGCACGCCCACGGGCACCATGCACGGCAGCTTTTTTTGTGTGGCTGAAGATGGCGAAAAATTTGACACCGATGTGCCCATGTTCGTACTGGACGCCCTGAGTGCCAGTGGCGGCACCCGCACCCTGCATTGAAGGCTAGCTCCATGCCCCGCCAGCACGATCTGCCCGACTTGCTGGACGCCTTGAACCCCGGTGCCGAGATAGTGCAGCGCCATTTGTGGCTGATATCACTGTTTGAATGGCTTCGAGGCAACCGCCGCAGTGTGCCTGCTGCGCTGTCCCGCCTGGCCTTGTTGCTTGACGCCATGCAGGCCCGCCCGGAACTCAGATCGCGCTTGCAGGACTGGTGGGCCCGGTTGCTGGAGACGGTGGACGGCACCACCTTGCTGGCTGATTATGGTTTCTCGTCCAGAAGCGCCTTTGTCAGTGAATTCGCCGAGCGGGTCCGCCTCAAAATCCTGCCCGGCACGCCTGAAACCGTGGACGCCTCGGCCCTGTTTTCGCTGGTGTTTTCCGATCCCTTTGATGCCCAGTGGCTCGCCGCGCTGGATGAGCCCACGCTGGTGCGCCTGTCCAGTTTGCTGCAACCCCACCCAGCACCTGAAGCTGGCCCTGCCGCGCTGCTGGTCACGCCCTGGCAGGCGACGGTGTTGGAGGCCATCACCTTTTGTGCCAGCCAGGTGAGTGCCACCGGGTTTTCGCCCGAGTTGCGCCTGCGCATGAGTGAGTCTGCCCGTGACGCCGGACCGTTTCATACCCTGGTGCACGACGTAGAGGCCATGCGCCAGGCGTTTCTGCGCTCGCCGCGCTGCGACAGCGACGAGCGCCACAGTGCGGCGGCCTCGGTTTATACCCACCTGGACGCGCACGGCATCTCGGTCAATCTGGTGTTTCAGCTGCGCCAGCTGCGCGAGCGGGTGCTGCGCATCCGCACCCTGCTGGATTGCCTGATTTCCAGCAGTCCCGCCCAAAGCACCCAGCGCCTGATGGCGATTTTGGTGCTGGTGGGGCAAGACCGGCGCAGCGTGCGTGCGCTGATCACGGCCAACTCGTCCATGCTGGCCTCCAAGGTGGCCGAGCGCAGCTCCGAGACGGGTGAGCACTACATCACCCGCACCAAAGCCGAATACACCACCATGCTGGGCAATGCAGCCGGCGGTGGCGCGGTGATGTCGGTCACCACCCTGATGAAGTTTGTAATCATGGCGCTGGGGTTTTCGGCGTTTTGGGGCGGGTTTTTTGCCGGCATGAATTACGCGCTGAGTTTTGTGCTGATCCAGCTCCTGCACTTTACGGTTGCCACAAAACAGCCCGCCATGACCGCACCCGCCATGGCCGCCAAGCTCAAGGACCTCACTGCACCGGGGGCCGTGGATACTTTTGTGACCGAAGTCGCTCATCTGGTGCGCACCCAGGTGGCGGCCATCGTCGGTAACCTCGCGCTGGTGGCGCCCTGCGTGCTGCTGCTCAATGCGGTGATCTGGGTAGCCTTTGGCTCGCCCATGATTGATGCCGACAAAGCCCGCTATGTTCTGCACAACCTCACCTTGCTGGGGCCCACGGTGCTGTTTGCCGCCCTCACCGGCGTCTTGTTGTTTGCATCGAGCATCATCGCCGGCTGGACCGAGAACTGGTTTGTGTTGCACCGCCTGGACTCGGCCATGCGCTACAACCCCCGCATTACTGCGGCCTTGGGCGTGGCGCGGGCTGCCCGCTGGTCGCGGTTCATGCGCGACAACATCTCGGGGCTGGCGGCCAATATTTCGCTGGGCATGATGCTGGGCCTGACGCCTGCCTTTGCCACCTTCTTCGGCCTGGGGCTGGATGTGCGCCATGTGACCTTGTCGACCGGGCAACTGGCGGCGGCAGGCGCCACGCTGGGCCTTCAGGTGTTCCTGTTGCCGGTGTTCTGGTTGTGTGTGGCGGGCTTGGTGTTCACCGGGCTGCTGAATGTGGGCGTGAGTTTCTACCTCGCCTTCAGGCTGGCCCTGCGCGCCCATAACGTCAGCGGCGTGGACCGCTCGCGCATTGGCAGCGCCATCCGGGCTCGCGCACGCACCGACCTGCGCAGTTTTTTTTGGCCCGTGAACGATGCCCTGAGCGAGACCGTGCCGATGCCGGAGAAGCCACATGGGTGAGTTCGACCTGATCGCGCGCTATTTCAAGCGCCCGGTCCGCGAGGCCGTGCTGGGCGTGGGGGACGACTGCGCGCTGTTGCAGCCCGCACCGGGCACCCAGTTGGCGATTTCTTGCGACATGCTCGTGCAGGGGCGGCACTTTTTTGCCGACGTGGACCCGCGCACCCTGGGCCACAAGGCGCTGGCCGTCAACCTGAGCGACCTGGCCGCCTGTGGCGCGCGCCCGCTGGCTTTTACGCTGGCGCTGGCCTTGCCCCAGGCTGATGAAGCCTGGCTGGCCGCTTTTTCCGAGGGCCTGCTGGCGCTGGCCGATGCCCATGGCTGCGAACTGGTGGGTGGCGACACCACCCAAGGCCCGCTCAATATTTGCATTACCGTGTTTGGCGAGGTACCGGTGGTGGGCGGGCGGTCTCAGGCCCTGCTGCGTTCGGGCGCACGGGCGGGTGATGAGCTCTATGTGAGTGGCACGCTGGGCGATGCCCGGCTGGCGCTGGAGGTCTTGCAGGGCCGGGTGGCCGTGCCCGCCGAGGTGCTGCTGAGGGCGCGGGCGCGCCTGGAGTGCCCGACCCCGCGGATCGCCCTGGGCCTGGCGCTGCGTGGCGTGGCCACCGCCGCGCTGGATGTCAGCGACGGACTGCTGGGTGACTTGGGTCACATCCTGGTGCAGTCGGGCGTGGGCGCCACAGTTCAGGTGGACGATGTAGTTAAATTAATAGCGGCTAAGGCATACGATACGACGGCTAGAGGGCTATTTGGCTCTGAAGT
>JFJP01002574.1_pt1 | contig 17984 bp, 20 predicted proteins | sample 431651 | NCBI WGS metagenome assembly JFJP01 (sample SAMN02602958, study PRJNA72255) | Microbial mat metagenome, whole genome shotgun sequencing project. | biome: fresh water; feature: sink hole; material: water; isolation source: purple microbial (photo- and chemosynthetic) mats found in...
AGCATGCCGGTGGCCAGTTGGACGAAAGCCGTGTCGGCGGCATTGAGTGCAGCGCCGGCGCGTTCGTCGAAGGCGGCCAACTGGCAGCGGACAAAATAATCGTCTACCTTGGCGGCGACGGCGGCCAATGCGGCATGGGCCGCTGCGGTCGCTTCGCCCAGCGGTTTCGCCGCCGTTCCCGCGTTTTCCCAGTCGGCCAGCGCTTTCTCGGCAAAGCGCGCCTGCGCGGCGCTGGCTTCTTCGACGGTGATGATGTCGTTTCCGCTTTTGCCAAGATCGGCGGCGATGGCCCGTGCGGCTGCGGCGAGCGTAACCCCCGCATCATCGTCATCGCGAATCGCGGCCAGCGGCACGCCCGCCAGGTTGCGCGCGAGCGCCGCGGGGTCGTTGAGCCGTGCGCCGGCCCACTGCACGGCAGCAATCAGTTCGGCGGCGCGCACCTGGCCGTCGCCGTCGCCATCGATCAGTTGCAGGGTGCGGGCGTCGAATTCGATGCCCTTGACCGGGCAGGACAGCGCAACCCACAGTTTCTGATCGAGTTCGCCAATGGCCAGCAGGTCGGCGGCGACATCGAGCCGCACCTGGTCGAAACCGCCGGCGCGGAAGAATTTCCATTGGTGTGCCATGTCAGGCGCCATCCGCCACAAAGGGGTTGCTGCGGCGTTCCTCGCCGAAGGTGGACATGGGGCCATGGCCGGGAATGAACTCGACATCGTCGCCCAGCGGCCACAGCTTCGTGCGGATAGAACGGATCAGCGCGCCATGGTCACCACCCGGGAAATCGGTGCGGCCGATGGAACCGGCGAACAGCACGTCGCCGACGATGGCCAGCTTCGATGGCGCATGAAAAAACACGATGTGTCCTGGCGTGTGCCCCGGTGTGTGGAGCACGTCCAGCGTCAGCTTGCCCACCGTCACCGTCTCGCCATCGTCGAGCCAGCGATCGGGCGTAAAGGCCTCGCAGTAGTCGGGAAAGCCGAACATGCGGCTTTGCTGTGGCAGTTGATCAAGCCAGAAACCATCATCGCGCTGCGGCCCCTCGACCGGCACGCCAAGGCGCCGCGCCAGTTCCACCGTGCCACCGGCGTGGTCGATATGGCCGTGGGTAAGCAGAATTTTCTCGATGCTTACGCCCTGGCGCGCGGCGACGGCGAGGATGCTGTCGAGATCACCGCCGGGGTCGACCACGGCGGCTTTTTTCGTTTCCTCGCACCAGAGCAGCGTGGCGTTTTGGGCAAAGGCGGTGACGGTAATGAGGCGATAGTCCATGGGTGTCGTGGCGGCGGGTCGAGAAGGGGCAAGAGTTTATCCGACAGCGCGGCGGCCGGGCGTTTCCCGCTTACCCGGTTTAACATGGCGGCTGCCCCTTTTCCTTCTCTCTCACTGGACAGCCCCATGAAAATTCAGCTTGTGCGCCACGGTGAATCCGAGGCCAACGTCGCCCGTCTCATCAACGACGACCCCGCGCGTGATGTTGCGCTGACGGCAAAAGGCCGCGTCCAGGCACTGGCGCTGGGCGAGCGCCTGCGCGGCGCACCGTTCGTGCAGGCTTATGCCTCAGAATTCGCGCGGGCGCGGCAAACCGCCACGATACTGCTCGGCGACCGCTGCCTGCACCTCGAAATCGACGCGGGCCTCAACGAGCGCCGCTCCGGCATGGACGGCCGCCCGGCAGAGGACTTCAACGCATTGGTGCGACCCGACCCTGTGCGCATCAAGCCGCCTCGGGGAGAATCTTTCCTTGAACAAATGGAGCGTGTGCGCGCGTGCTTTGACCGACTGGCCGCCCGCCATGGCGACGCCGAGGTGCTGGCGATCTCGCACGAAAACCCGATTCTCGCCGCTTGCGCGCTGGCCGGCATGCCGGTGGAAGAAGCCGCGCGAGGCAGCATGGGCAACTGCGCTTACGTCGTCATCGAGTGGGTCGGCGGCAAGGGCCGCATCGTCGAGCAAACGTGATGTGGCGCGACATTGGCTAAGTGGTCGGCTGGCAGGCATAGACACCATAGTCGGCATTGCCGCAGTAATGCGCGGTAATCCTGAAAAGTTGCCGTCCATGCTGGCCTGCCACCAGATAAGTTGCGTCAAGCGAGCAGGCAAAGGTCGTGATCAGCCAGTACAGGGAATCGCCCGTAATCATGATGGCATCGCGCAGGTCGGCCAGCCCAACATCCTTGGTCTGTCCTTCGCCTCCCACGCCCACCGGTGATGGGATGCCCTTGAAAATCTCGATGCCTACCCGTCGCGCATTGCCCGCGCCGAAAAGGCGCCTGACGATGGCGATACGCCAATCGATCTGGTGGCCCTCGCGCAAGGCGATCAAGCCGCCCACGGCAAGCCAGCCACGAAAGCCCGGAACGGCGAGGCTATAACCTTGGTCGCTACTGTCACAGACACCCCAGGACTCAACGGCTTTGCTGTCGCCGGCGGCTTCCATCACCGCCAGGACATCCACCGGGGCGAGTTGTCCCTTTTCCTTCGTCAAGCCGACCATAACCTCGCGAACGCGCTCACTGATAATGCGCTCGGTGCCGTAGATATCCAATTGCCCACCCCCGCGCACATAGGTGGCGTAGGCAATGGCACGACGGATATTGTCAAAACCGCCGGTCACGCGCACATTGCCGTTACGCGCCTTGCGCTCGTTATTGCGCTTGATGCGTTTTTGCTCCCAGACGGCCAGCATGCGTAGCGCCAGCGACTTGAGCGTCTGCATGTCGGTATGAGGCGGTTGCGTGCCTGCCCAAACGGGCAAGGACGCATTGTCGGAGAGCTTGGCGCAAGCCGCGAGCACGCCGACTAGCGGGCCGGGGCCGATAAAAAGTACGGCCGCAGCCGCTTTGGTCGGTTCAATTGCCGCCACCCGGCCATCGGCAAAAACCGCGAAAGGCGTGGTGGCCCCCGCAGTGGTCTTGACGATGATGCGATTGCCGTGGAAGACGATAAACCGTTCCAGGTAATCGATCTGGTCAAGGGACAAGGTATCGAAAGCCGCGGTTTCCCACAGCAGGGCGATTGCAAGTTCCTGGGTAACCGAAGTTTCAGCCATGCCCGGATACGGTAACTTGCGCTCGTCCGCTAATTTTTGCTGCTGGGCCTCCAAATAAACCGCAATGATTTCCTTGCGCAGTTCGCCTGGATCGTCATGGGACATGCGGGCCAGACGGCAGGCGCGGCAAAAAAGGTTGGCGGCGCGAAGGAAAGCATCGAGCCTGTGTTTGTGAGTGGCGGGCAGTTTCCTGGCGACATGAACGTAGGCCCTGGCGAAACGTTCGCAGTAGGCTCGCAACAACCGGTGTCCCGTGCCAAGCCGGCGCTGGGCGGGCAGGTTTTTACTGATCTCGGCGAGGGCCGGCTCAAGACGAGTATCGGCCAGTCGAAGCAGTTCCAGATCGAGTTGATCATTGTCGATCTGCTCGCTCACCCAGTCCGACACCTGTTGCAGCAAGGCGGTGGCGCTGCCCGTAATTGCCTCAAGGTTCTGGCGGGACGCATCCAGAATATCCTTGTCGCCACGTTTGCCGAGCCACTTGAAGATCAACTAAGTTCCTCGAAGGGTTTATCTATCTTGAGTCTGATGCGGGTACGACATCTGGAAACATGAAATCGCTGGAGAAGCCCGCAGTGTAAAGGGTTTGGTGCGCCCGACACGATTCGAACGTGCGACTTCCACCTTCGGAGGGTGGCACTCTATCCATCTGAGCTACGGGCGCGCGGAAGGTAAACGATTCCGGGCCGCCATTGTACACGCCCACCGTGGTGACCGGGAGTTAGTCTATAATCGCGCGCTTCTATTCGATGCGTTCCGTTCTGTTTGAGGTGACTCCCATGCCGATGAATTCTCGTACGCTCGCCCTGGCGGGTGCTTTGCTCATTGCCGCTCCGCTCACAATGGCGATGGGCGGCCGTCCCAAGACCGATGATGAGGCGATCAATGCCCGTATACAACCGGTGGCCAAGGTTGAGCTCGTGGCGGCGGCCGCGAGTGGCGCCAAGGCCGGCGGTCGTTCGGGCGAGGAGCTTTACAAGGGTATCTGCGGTGCCTGCCACGACAGCGGGGCGGCTGGCGCGCCGAAGATGGGCGACAAGGCCGCTTGGGCGCCGCGTATCGGCGTTGGCCTCGATGTGCTGGTGAAAACCGCCAAGGCCGGCAAGAACGCGATGCCGCCCAAGGGTGGCTCGGATGCCACCGACGAAGAACTGGCTCGGGCCATCGTCTTCATGACGAACAAGTCGGGCGCGAACTTCAAGGAGCCGGCCGCCGGCGCCAAGCCCGCCGCCAGCGAGAAAAATGTGGAAGAAATCGCCAAGGCGACCTGTTTCAAGTGTCACGAAACGGGCGACAAGGGCGCGCCAAAACTGAGCGACAAGGGTGCATGGCGCCAGCGTGCTTCCAAGGGCCTCGACGCGGTAACCAAGACAGTTATTCGCGGCCACGGCAACATGCCGGCGCGTGGTGGCTTGGCCGACCTGACCGACGCCGAACTCAAGGGCGTGATCACTTATGTACTGAAGACAGTCGGCGCCGAAGCCCAATAAGCAACGAATTCAGCAACGAATTCAGCAACTAAGCGACGTCTATCGACGGGCGTGCGGGGCGGTCTCCTGAATGGGGCCGCCCCGTTTCATTTGTGGCCTGCCAACAGGGCGCGGAACTGCGACAGTTTGGCACGCCCCTCGTCCTTGCTGACCACGGGCTCCTGGCCGCGACCGCCGTGCTGAACGTCCTCGCCCATCTCGGCGATGAAGCGCGAGGGCTCGCGGGTAAGAATCTCGCGACCTTGTTTGCGCCGTTCGCACCAGGTGACGTTGAGGCTGCGCTGGGCGCGGGTGATGCCGACGTACATCAGGCGCCGCTCTTCCTCCACCTTGCCGAGTTCGACCGATTCGCGGTGTGGCAGCACCCCTTCCTCGATGCCGACCAGGAAGACGTGAGGGAATTCCAGCCCCTTGGCGGCATGCAGTGTGGCGAGCTGCACCGCATCCTGTTCCCCTTCGTTCTTGTCGAGCATGGAGATCAGCGCGATGGTTTGCGATAACTCGATCAGGTTCTTGTTAACCTCGCCGCCCTTGGCCGTCAGCCACTGCACGAAGTCGCGCACGTTGCCCCACTTGGTTTCGGCTTCGCGCGGCTCCAGCGTTTCGAGCAACCAGGCCTCGTAGCCAATGGCGCGCAGCATGTCTTCGAGCACCTGTCCCGCCGGCTCCTTCAGCGCCCGTCCTTCCATGCGATTGATGAACTGGCAGAACTCGCGCACGGCGGCGAGTTGCGCCGGCTTGACTTCGTGTTCGACACCGGGGGCGAAAGCAGCGGCGAAGAGGCTCTGGTGGCGACGGCCGGCGGCCAGCCCCAGCGCTTCCAGCGTGGTGCCCCCGATGCCGCGCTTGGGCGTGGTCACGGCGCGGATGAAGGCCGGATCGTCGTCTTGGTTGGCCAGCAGGCGCAGATAGGAGGTGAGATCCTTGATCTCGCTGCGATCGAAGAAGGACTGGCCGCCGGAGAGCACATAGGGAATCTTGTGGGCGCGCAGCTGCTGCTCAAAGGCCTTGGCCTGGTAGTTGCCCCGATAGAGGATGGCGTAGTCGGCGAAATTCGTCCGCTTCTCGAATTTGTGGGCGACCAGGCGCGAAATCACCCACTCGGCCTCGTGCTCGCCGTCGCGGCAGGCGGTGACGCGGATGGCGTCGCCATGGCCATGCTCCGACCACAACTTTTTCTCGAACAGTTTTGGGTTGTGAGAGATCACGGCGTTGGCGGCCTTGAGCACACGCTGCACCGAGCGGTAGTTCTGCTCCAGCTTGATGAGCTTGAGGGTGGGATAGTCGTCGCGCAGCAGGCGCAGGTTTTCGACATCGGCGCCACGCCAGGCATAGATCGATTGATCATCGTCGCCCACCGCCGTGAAGGCCGCGCGCGGCCCGGTCAGCAGTTGCAGCAGACGATACTGGCAACGGTTGGTGTCCTGATACTCATCGACCAGCAGGTGCCAGAGGCGGCTGCGCCAGCGGCCGGCGATGCCGTCGTCCTGCTGGAACAACTCGACCGGCAGGCGGATCAGATCGTCGAAATCGACCGCCTGGTAGGCGCGCAGCGTGCGGTCGTATTCCTTATAGACCTGGGCGGCGCCGGCTTCGAGGTCGTCGGTCGCGATCCTGGCGGCCTCTTCCGGGCCGACCAGCGCGTTCTTCCACAGCGAGATGCGATTCTGGATCATGCGCCCCCGCGCCTTGTCAGCGTTCTTCAGCATCTCCTGGAAGAGTTGCGCGGTGTCGGAGGCGTCGAGGATGGAAAACGAGGGTTTCAGGTGCAGGTGGCGCGCCTCCTGCCGCAGAATCTTCGCCCCCAGCGCGTGGAAGGTGCTGACGGTCAGGCCTTCGGTGGAGCGGCTCCGGATCAGCTTGCCAACGCGCTCGGCCATCTCCTTCGACGCCTTGTTGGTGAAGGTGATGGCGGCAATGTGCCTGGGCGCGACATTGCATTCCTCGATGAGGAAGGCGATCTTCTGCGTGATGACGCGCGTCTTGCCGCTGCCGGCGCCGGCCAGCACCAGCAACGGGCCGTCGAGATAATGCACCGCCTCGCGCTGGGGCGCGTTGAGCTGGTGCGACACGGGTACTTAGCGGAGCTTGCCCCGCACCGGATTCACCTTCTCGGGCGCCTTGACAGCGACCTCGCCGCCCTTGCCCGACAAGTTGCCGCATTCGCAGGCGGCGACGATGTGCGGCACCGAACTCACCACCTGCGTACACTCGGTGCATTCGTAATAGATGTCGCCGCCGGTCGGGAGGCTGCCATCCGGATTGCGGGGGATGGCGTCGAAGCGGTAAATCTTGCGCAGGTCGATTTTCATGAGGTGCTTTCCGGTGTGTTTGCCTAAAGGGCGCCGAATACCTTGCGGGCAAGGCTGCCGGCGGCGCTGACGGGATCTTTGCGGATGGCCTTTTCTTCCTCGGCGATCATCAGGTAGAGACCGTCGAGCGTCTTCTGGGTAACGTAGCCGTCGAGGTGGGCATCCTCGTCCTTCAGCAGGCCAAACTTCGCCGCCTTGCCAGCAAGCTGATCGTATTTATCGGCCAGCTTCACTTTCTGCATGGCTTTCTTGACGATCGGGCGGAATTTCTCGGTCAGCGGTCCCGCCGTGGTGCGGCGAAAATACTGGGTGGCGGCATCGTCGCCGCCGGCAAGAATATCCTTGGCATCCTTCAGCGACATCTGCTTGACCGAATTCACCAGTAATGCCTTGGCTTCAGGCACCGCCGCCTCGGCGGCGCGGTTCATGGTCGTGACCAACTCGTCAGCCTGCTTGCCCAGACCGAAGCCGCGCATCAGGCTCTCGATCTGTTGCAGGCTTTCCGGTAGCGGAATCTTCACTTGCGGATTGCCGAGAAAACCATCGGTGCGACCCAGCGCGGCAACGGCCTTGCCGGCGCCTTGGGTCAGCGCCTCCTTGAGGCCGGCGGCGGCGTCCTTGTTGGTGAGCGCGTCGAGCGATAGCGCATGGGCCGCGCCGGCAAGCAGCATGAAAGTTGCAGCGAAAATTGCGGCGGGGAAGCGCATGATTGGGGATTCCGGGGGAGAGACAGGTGGCAGGGCTCAGCAATGTCGGCGCAATGTCGGCGCCGATCGGCCGATTTTCGCATAAAAGTGCACTTCGGCGCGGGGTGGGCGTGTGTCAGCTGTTGCCGGCGGGCCGCTATGAGTGGCGCATTCCCGTTTCGTTGGCTATTCTGGCGTCAATCTTTCCATTTGGAGCAATGCATGGGTGAATCCGATCCGCAACGCCGCTTTGGTGGCATCGAACGTCTCCACGGTCGCGGCACACTGGCGCGACTGGCGGCGGCGCATGTTTGTGTGATCGGCATCGGCGGCGTCGGTTCCTGGGCGGTCGAGGCGCTGGTGCGCTCGGGCGTGGGCGGGCTGACGCTGATCGATCTCGACCAGGTGGCCGAGTCGAACATCAACCGGCAGATACAGGCGCTGTCCGACACACTGGGGCAGGCCAAGGTACAGGCAATGGCCGCGCGCATTGCCGCGATCAACCCGGCCTGCGTGGTGCGGGTGATCGAGGAATTCGTCACGCCGGAAAATGTGGCCGCCATCGTTCCGGCCTGTGACGTGGTGATCGATGCAATCGACCAGGTGCGGGCCAAGGCGGCGTTGATCGATTATTGCCGGCAGGGCAAGATCGCCCTCGTCACTACCGGCGGCGCGGGTGGGCGCGTCGATCCGACGCGTGTGCGCATCGACGACCTGTCGCGCACCACACAGGATGCGCTGGCGTCGAAAGTGCGCGCGCGACTGCGCAAGGAGTACGACTTTCCGCGCGATCCGAAAAAGAAGTTCGGCGTGGCCTGCGTGTTTTCCGACGAGCAACTTTGCCGTACCGCTACCGCCGACTTTTGCGATGCTGGCGAACATGGATCAGGAGTGCATGGGCTCAATTGTGCCGGCTATGGTTCGTCGGTATGCGTAACCGCTGCTTTCGGCTTCGCGGCGGCGGCCCAAGCGCTGACCCTGGCCCTGGCGCCGGGCACGCTCGATATACTCCCGAAATGAACACTCCCGTCATCCTGATCACCGGCGCCGCCCGCCGGGTCGGCGCGGAAATCGCACGCACGCTGCATGCTGCTGGTGCGCGCGTCGCCATCCACTATCGCGGCTCGGCCAAAGCGGCCGGGGAACTTGTCGCCGAGCTCAATGGCGTGCGGGCCGATTCGGCCGCCGCCTTCGCCGCCGACTTGCTCGATGTCGCCGCGCTGCCGGGGCTGGTCGAAGCCGTCATCGTCCGCTTTGGTCGCCTCGACGGGCTGGTGAATAACGCTTCGTCTTTCTTTCCGACAAAAGTCGGCGCTATCGACACGGCAGCCTGGGATGATCTGATGGGCTCCAACCTCAAGGCGCCGCTCTTCCTGGCGCAGGCCGCCGCGCTGCACCTGATGCGGGTCGGCGGTTGCATTGTGAATATCACCGACATCCATGCCGAGCGCCCGCTCAAGGGTTTCCCGGTCTATTGCGCGGCGAAGGCCGGCTTGCTCAATCTCACCCGTTCGCTTGCCGTCGAACTGGCGCCGGCGGTGCGCGTCAATGCCGTGGCGCCGGGACCGATTGCGTGGCCCGAGGATGACGCTGGCGAGATCAGCTTTCCGCCCGCCGAGCGTGCCGCCATCGTCGAGCACACGCTGCTGAAACGTATTGGCTCGCCCGCTGATATTGCCCGCACGGTGAAATTTCTCGTCTTCGACGCGCCCTACATCACCGGCCAGGTCATCAATGTCGACGGCGGCAGGACGGCACACCTGTGACGCCCTGCAAATTTTTCGTCCATTCATGACTACGGCCCGGCAGCACGCCAAGGCCGCCTTCGAATCCAACAAGCTGGCCAAGCGACTCCGCCGCGAAGTCGGCCAGGCCATCGCCGACTACAACATGATTGAGGAGTCCTGCGCGAAAAGGCGCCGATTTCCTTCGACATCGTTGCCGTCAATCTCGATCAGAAACAGCCAGGATTCCCGGCGGACGTGCTGCCCGACTACCTCCAGGGTCTCGGCATTCCCTTCCACATCGAAGAAGCCGACACCTATTCCATCGTCAAACGCGTGATCCCGGCGGGCAAGACGACCTGTTCGCTTTGTTCGCGGCTGCGGCGCGGCGTGCTGTATCGCGTCGCCAGCGAACTGGGCGCGACAAAAATCGCGCTCGGCCATCATCGCGACGACATCCTCGCCACGTTTTTCCTCAATATGTTCTTTGCCGCCAAGCTCAAGACCATGCCGCCCAAGCTGGTGTCGGACGATGGCTGCCATGTGGTAATCCGGCCGCTGGCCTATTGCCGCGAACAGGATCTTGACGCTTGGGCAAGGCTGCGCGAATTCCCCGTCATCCCCTGCAACCTTTGCGGTTCGCAGCCCAATCTCCAGCGCCAGCAGGTCAGGCAGATGCTAATGGAATGGGAAAGGCGGTTCCCTGGCCGAGTAGAAACCATGTTTCGCAGCCTGGCCAACGTGGTTCCCTCGCATTTGATGGACGCGCGTCTGCATGATTTTCGCAATCTGGTGGCGACCGGCCAGACCGACCCCGATGGCGACACCGCTTTCGACGGCGATGTATTCGTCAATCCAGTCGCCGTCGTGACCTTGCCACTGGCTACGGGTTAGAATTGCCGCTCCCGGCTCCATCGAACTTCCCCCATCGACTTCTGTGCCCGCCATGACCCCCGGCAAGAAAGTTTCCTCCTTCCATCCGCCCCACCGCATCCTGATGGGCCCCGGGCCGTCCGACATCCATCCGCGCGTTCTCAGCGCACTGGGGCAACCGGTGATCGGCCATCTCGACCCGGCTTTTGTCGACATGATGGAGCAGTTGAAGGATCTGCTGCGCTATACCTTCCAGACTAAAAACGCACTGACCTTTCCCGTCTCCGGCCCCGGTTCGGTCGGCATGGAAACCTGTTTCGTCAATCTGGTCGAGCCCGGCGACAAGGTGATCGTCTGTCGTAACGGTGTCTTTGGCGGCCGCATGGTAGAGAACGTCGAGCGTTGCGGTGGCATCCCGGTCGTGGTCGAGGATGCCTGGGGCGAGCCGGTCGATCCGAACAAGCTGGAAGATGCCCTGCGCTCCAACCCGGATGCCAAAGTGGTCGCCTTCGTCCATGCCGAAACCTCCACCGGCGTGCAATCGGATGCACGCAAGCTGGTCGGGCTGGCGCGCCAGCGCGGCGCCCTGACCATCGTGGATGCGGTGACGTCGCTCGGTGGCACCCCGATGCGCGTCGATACCTGGGGCATCGACGCCATCTATTCCGGTAGCCAGAAGTGCCTGTCGTGTACGCCGGGGCTGTCGCCAGTGTCCTTTTCCGAGCGCGCCGTCGAGCGGGTCAAGGCACGCAAGAAAAAGGGCCAGAGCTGGTTCATGGATCTCAATCTGGTGCTTGAGTACTGGAACGCGCCGGGAGGCAAGCGTGCCTACCATCACACCGCGCCGGTCAATGCGTTGTACGCGCTGCACGAGTCGCTGGTTCTGCTGCGCGACGAGGGCATCGAGAATGCCTGGGCGCGCCACCGCCGTCATCACCTGGCGCTTAAGGCCGGCCTCGAAGCCATGGGCCTCAAGTTCCTGGTGCGCGAAGATGCGCGACTGCCGCAGCTCAACGCAGCCCTCGTTCCGGCCGGCATCGACGAGGCCGTGGTGCGCCGGCAGCTGCTGGAAGAATTCAACCTCGAAATAGGCGCCGGCCTTGGCCCGCTGGCAGGCAAGATCTGGCGCTTCGGCCTCATGGGCTATTCCTGCAAGATTGAAAACGTAATGATGTGCCTCTCGGCCCTGGGCTCGGTGCTGGCCGATGCCGGCCATACCTGCACACTCGGCCAGGGTGAAGCGGCGGCGCACGATGTCTATGCCACGCTGCACGCCGAGGTGGCCGCAGCTCACAAGAAATGAACGCACCCGCCCGCAATCTCACCGTCCTCTTCGCCGATGTAGCTGGCAGCACCCGGCTCTACGAGCGGCTGGGCGACACTGAGGCGCTACACGCCATCGAACGTTGCCTCAAACGCATCGACCGGGTGGTGGCAAGCTACAAGGGCCGCGTCGTCAAGACCATCGGCGACGAAATCATGGCCGTGTTCGAATCGGTCGAAGATGCCATGCAGGCGGCCTGCGACATGCAGACGCGCATCAGCGATCTCCCGCCGGTGTCGGGCGTCAAGCTGGCGATCCGCATCGGCTTCCACCACGGCCCGGCCATCGAAGAAAACAACGACGTTTTTGGCGATACGGTCAATGTCGCTGCGCGCATGACCGGGCTGGCCAAGGGTGGCCAGATCATCACCACCGGCGAAGCCATCGCCGCCTTGCCCCCGCTGCTGCGACAGTCTTCGCGCGAGATCGACGCCATTGCTATCAAGGGCAAGAGCGACGCCATCCGCGTCTGCGAAGTCCTCTGGCAGGAAAGCGATGACCTGACGATGAAGTCGGCCAGCATCGTGCCAGCCGCGCCAGCGGTCGTGCGTCTGCGTCTGCGCCACGGCGAAACCGAGGTGACGCTCGATACCGCGCGGCCGTCGGCCGTACTCGGTCGTGATCCCATGGGTGACATTGTCATACGCGACCCGCGCGCCTCGCGTCGCCACGGCCACATCGAATTGCGCCGCGACAAGTTCGTGCTGGTCGATCAGAGCACCAACGGCACTTACGTCACCTTTCAGGGCGAGGCCGAATTTACCCTCAAGCGCGAAGAAACCCTCCTGCGCAACCGCGGCCGCATCTCCTTCGGTCACGCCTGGGCCGAGGATAAGGCCGAAGTCGTCGAATTCGAGATCATCGGTACCTGAGCACCTGCGCAGCCGTACCGCTAGCGCCGACTTTTCGTGCCATGGGAGTTGGGTTTGCGGCGCACGAATGAGAAACGGGGCGCCCTGAGTAGGTTCGCCCCGTTATTTTGTACGGCAACTCAATTCGGGTTCAGGCCGAAAATGACGACCCGCAGCCACAGGTGCTCGTTGCGTTGGGGTTCTTGATCACGAACTGCGAGCCTTCAAGACCCTCGGTAAAGTCAATTTCCGCGCCGACCAAATACTGATAGCTCATGGAGTCGATCAGCAAGGTAACGCCATTCTTTTCCATGCTGGTATCGTCTTCGTTAGCCAGTTCATCGAAAGTGAAGCCGTATTGGAAGCCCGAGCAGCCTCCACCCGTGACAAAAACACGCAGCTTGAGGTCGGGGTTGCCCTCTTCCTGAATCAATTCCTTGACCTTGTTGACAGCGCTATCCGTGAAATTCAGCGGCGCGGGCATGTCGTTCGGTGCATTCATGGTTATTTCTCCTTGGGATGTTGGGCAAGTTTGAGTATATGGCTTCGCCGCTTGGCACCAAATGAGGACGGCGCCACACAATTCAACTCCTGTCTTCAGGCAGCCGAAGACGCCAATTTCAACTCGACAGCTTTGGCCGGAGTCCCTTGGTGAATCAAGCGACCCTGAATCACTGCGCCCAGATGCATTTCTATCGCGTTGTACTCAACATCGCCGGTAACGCGTGCTTTGGTCTGTAACTCCAGGAATTCGCCAGAATGGACGGGGCCGATAACCGTGCCATTAATAATGACGTGGGATACATTGATTTCGCCTTCGATCCGCGCGTGCTCGCTCACAACCAGGGTGCTGGCCTGATCGCCAGTGGCGCGGACATTGCCTTTGACCTGGCCATCAATGCGCAAACCGCCGGAGAAATTGACGTCGCCCTCAATCGACGTACCGGCGCCTATCAAACTGTCGATGCGATTCTGGGGCTTGGGGGATTTTCTTGAGAACATGGCAACTCCATCAAAGTTCGATCTTTTGGGTAGCCTTCAGATTTCCACCTTGCATCAGGCGTGCCTCGGCGGATTTGATCACCGAGCCTGCGGGCACCGCGAAACTACCCTCCAGTTTACGTACATGCTTGACGTTCACCTGATACTGGCTGGACGAAGCTTCATTTTGGGCAGGGATCTGCATCTTAACATCCTTGCCTCCCTGTTGCATGACCAGGATGAATTTTAGTATCCCATTGAATTCATGAGATCTTTGGTCGCCACTCAAGGCAACCAGCAAGTGATAGTGGTATTCATTGGGATTCGTTGCCGGCTCCACGCGCAATCGGCTCAGAACGAGTCCGCCCATCTTTCCTTCACCCAAGGCCAGATTTTCGAAGGCGGCAATGTCTTCCTTCAACCTAGCGTTGTCACGCTCAAGCCGCCTGACTTGCTCGGTAAGTTGTTCCTGGGTCGTTTGCTCGATGCGCAGTTTGGCCTCGCTGGCATTTGCCTCGCTGCGCAAGCCATCCAGTTCGACCTGCAAGGATTGTGATCGCTCACGCAATTCCGCCAGTTCCTGGGCGGAAGCGCTGCTGTCGAATCCGGCAAAACGGCGGCCGGCGTCATACATCCACCCGGCAAGCGCCAACGAACATCCCGCAAAGGCGATGATGGCCAGTCCCCGCCAGTACCAAGGGATATGCGTTCTCACGGCGACTCTCGATGCCGAGATGCCGTAGCGCCCGCGCAATCGCCTCAGCATCAGGGCAACACGGGAACCTGAGTCAGCCCAAGCCATTCATCCAGTCCGCACATGAGGTTCATATTCTGCACCGCCTGCCCCGCGGCACCCTTGACAAGGTTGTCAATGACAGACAGTACCACCAGGGTATCACCCCCCTGTGGCCGATGGACTGCGATCCGACAGATGTTGGATGCCCGCACCGAGCGGGTATCAGGATGCGACCGGGGCGGCATCACATCGACGAAGGGTTCTTCAGCGTAGCGACGCTCGAATAGTGCCTGAAAATCTTCTTCCCGCGTGATTTGGGCGTAGAGCGTCGCATGGATGCCGCGGATCATCGGCGTAAGGTGGGGCACGAAGGTCAGACCCACCTGTTTTCCCCCGGCGGCGAAGCCAAGACCCTGCCTGACTTCGGGCAAATGACGATGCCCGGCGACCCCGTAGGCCTTGAAATTATCCGACGATTCCGCAAACAATAAATGCGTTTCGGCTTTGCGACCGCCGCCCGACACGCCCGACTTGACGTCGGCAACGAGGTGCTCGATATCGACGCAGCCAGACTCGATCAGCGGCAGGAAACCCAGTTGGGTGGCCGTGGGATAGCAACCGGGGTTGGCAACGAGGCGCGCGGTGCGGATAGCCTCCCGATTGACCTCCGGCAGCCCATAGACAGCTTCGGCCACCAACTCGGGTGAGGCATGGCTCATGCCATACCACTTTTCCCATTCGGCAATGTCCTTGATGCGAAAATCGGCGGCGAGATCGACGATACGCACGCCGGCATCAAGTAGCGCGCGGGCCTGCTGCATGGCGATGCCATTCGGCGTGGCGAAGAAAACAACATCGCAATCACCCAGCGCGGCATCCTTGGGGTCGCTAAACGCAAGCGAAATACGACCGCGCAAACTGGGAAACATGTCGGCGACGGCCGAACCGGCCTCGCCCCGCGACGTGATGGCGGTGAGATTTACCTGCGGGTGCTGCGCCAGCAAGCGCAACAATTCCACGCCCGTATAACCCGTACCGCCAACGATACCAACCTTGATCATATCGACCTCCATCGGAGAAATCGCCCGGATGCAGGGCACGCAAACTCGGAAAAGGCGAAAAAGCCGCCCGCGATATTTCCGGGGCGGCTTTCGCTGGTACGCGTTGAGAACGCGTGAATCAGCGCTTCGAGAACTGCTTGCGGCGGCGCGCCTTGTGGAAACCGACCTTCTTGCGCTCAACTTCGCGAGCATCGCGTGTAACGAAGCCGGCATGCGAAAGCGCCGGCTTGAGCGTGGCATCATATTCGATCAGGGCGCGGGTAATGCCATGACGCACGGCACCGGCCTGACCGGATTCGCCGCCACCGATCACATTGACCATGATGTCGAACGTGGCCATGTGCTGGGTGAGCTCAAGTGGCTGACGCACAACCATGCGACCTGTTTCACGCGAGAAAAAGTCATCAACCGGCTTGTCATTCACGACAAACTTGCCCGAGCCGGATTTCATGAAAACACGTGCCACCGCGGTTTTGCGGCGACCGGTTCCGTAATAGTAGTTTGCGGCCATCTGCTTCCTTGTCAAATATCCGGTGGCTTAGATTTCCAGAGCCTTCGGCTGCTGGGCGGTGTGCGGGTGCGCGGTACCGGCATAGCACTTCATCTTTTTGAGCATCGCGTAGCCCAGCGGTCCCTTGGGGAGCATGCCCTTGACCGCTTTTTCCAGAATACGCCCGGGAAACCGCAGCTGTAACTTCTTGAAATTGGTCTCGTAGAGACCGCCCGGATAACCGGAATGGCGATAGTACTTCTTGTCCTCCGCCTTGTTGCCGGTAACGCGCAACTTGTCGACATTAACGACGACGATGTAGTCGCCGGTGTCAACGTGCGGGGTGTATTCGGTCTTGTGCTTGCCACGCAGGCGGCGGGCTAACTCTGCCGCTACGCGGCCAAGCACCTTGTCCGTCGCATCCACGACGAACCAGTCGCGCTTGACTTCGTGCGGCTTGGCGGAAAAGGTTTTCATCGGTATACCTCTATGTACCCGGCTACCGGGTAACTATTGTTCTCGGAAAGCCCTCGATTGTAAGCGAGCAAAAGAGTGGCTGTCAAAGAAGATTTTCAAACGCCAGCCCGGAAGGCAAAAAAAAGCGCAACCCCGGTGGGGGTTGCGCTGAATCCACACCAAAGGAGGAGGGTGGAGGAGACAACAACGGAGGCGGCAGGCACGCTGCAAGAAAACAGATGGCCCGTCAACCTCGATGGAGTGACTATACTCAAACTATTGGTGCAGTGCAAGAATCTATTAAAGGAAAAAAATATTGGTAACTAATTGGTTTATTGACGTCATTTAGTTAACGGTTCGTATTTCATGCAACAAAATGCTGCGATGCCGCAATTTTATCTCCAATGTAAAATCCTTGGTCATTACAATCATGACCATTCAAACCGGTGGGAGATGAAAAATGGATTGCACGGTACGTTGGCATGATGGAATGAGTTTTATCGCCAAAACAGGCAGCGGGCACATGGTTCCGATGGATGGTTCGCCGGCAGCCGGCGGCCATAATCTGGCGCCGCGCCCCATGGAACTGCTGCTGGCCGGTGCGGGCGGCTGTACCTCTTTTGACGTAATCATGATTCTCAAGAAGGGACGCCAGGAAGTTACGGGCTGCGAAGTCAGAATTTCGGCCGACCGCGCGGAAAGCGACCCCAAGGTCTTTACGCGGATCAACATGCACTTCGTTGTCAGTGGCCGCGATCTCAAGCCGGAATCAGTCGAGCGGGCCATCAAGTTGTCGGCCGAGAAATACTGCTCTGCCTCCATCATGCTCGGCAAGACAGCCGAGATGACGCACAGTTGGGAAATCGTCGGGGTGAATGCCCCCGCTGCCCCGGCTTAAACCCAGTAGGTGGCTGTCGTCATGGCCTTGGCTGACAGCCGCATCGCCGCCTTGACCGGTGCCGGCAGTGCGTGCGCACCGAGATTCACCGCTGTTTCAGCATGTTGAATCTCGTCGGCTTTCATTTGATCGAGCACCGCCCAGGAGCGACGATCATTTTCCGGTAGTGTCGCCAGGTGGCTATCAAGATGCGCCTCGACCTGCCGCTCGGTTTCAGCCAGAAAACCAAGGCTCCAGGCGTCGCCCAATTTGCCGGCGACGATACCGATTGCCAAAGAACCGGCATAACAGAGCGGGTTCAGCAGACTTTTGCGACCGCCAAGTTCGGCGAGGCGGCGCTCGGTCCAGTTGAGATGCTCGGTTTCCTCCCATGCCGCCTGCCGCAGGCTTGTCCTGATCGCGGGGTCATGCGAGGTTAACGCCTGTCCTTGGTACAAGGCTTGGGCACACACCTCGCCGCAGTGATCGATGCGCATCAAGGCGGCAGCATGACGACGCTCGGTATCGGTCAGTTCCGCCTCGGGCAGATCGCTTCCTGGCATGGGGCGGTGCGTTGGCGCCGAGGCGAAGACGGTACGAAGCGCCTTGTCGAACTCAACAATCAGATCATCGATCATGTATTCCTGTTTCCGGCATCAGGGGGGGGCATCAAGGGGCATCGGGATGTTTGCCGCGACGCAGCGCATCGCGACCTTCGTCGGCATTGAGTATGACTATGCCATTGGGGCAAAAATAATCCCGCGACAAGGCCGTATGATGCCTGTTCATGGGTTTGTTTTCTATCGGCCGCCATGCTGTGACGCGAGATTCGCTCCATGCCCGGTCGGCTCGCCCGCTCGCATAGAGCCTGGATTCGCGCGTGCTGCAACGGATACCCTCGAAGCTGACATTGGTTGCACCGCCCGCCGTCAGCACGACCAGCGCATACCTGACCACGCCGTCACCGCCGACAGCCAGTGTCCTGGCATCGATGAAAAAACGATTGGCGGTTGCGGCGCTGACATAAAACTCGATGAGGTCGGCATCCTGTGGAAAAGCCGGTAGTGTCACCGC
>JFJP01011381.1_pt1 | contig 17983 bp, 12 predicted proteins | sample 431651 | NCBI WGS metagenome assembly JFJP01 (sample SAMN02602958, study PRJNA72255) | Microbial mat metagenome, whole genome shotgun sequencing project. | biome: fresh water; feature: sink hole; material: water; isolation source: purple microbial (photo- and chemosynthetic) mats found in...
GGAAATCAGAGAGCAATTCCAGCAAAAATGCCTCAAATTCCTCATCGGCGCGGTCAAGTTCATCAATCAACAACACGGGTTCAATCCCGTCAGGTCGCTCAATCGCTTGCAACAACGGGCGTTTGAGCAAAAAATCGGGGCTAAAAATCCGCTTGAGCGCGGCCTGTTCATTCACCCCGCCCACCATTTCTAACAGCCGCATCTCCATCATTTGGCGCGTATAGTTCCATTCATAAACGGCTGTATTCACATCTAACCCTTCATAACATTGCAATCGCACTAAGGAACGGTTTAACAAGGTCGTCAGAACTTTGGCAATCTCTGTTTTGCCCACGCCCGCCTCCCCTTCTAAAAATAACGGTTTGCCCATTTTCAGGGCGAGATAAATGGAGGTGGCCAGGCTACGGTCAGCAATATAATGTTGCTCCCGTAATACTTCTTGTAATTGGTTAATGGATTGGATAGCTTCAATGGTTGTCAATGGTTAGTCTCATGGAGTCCAAATCTTTAGGACTTACGCAAAAATCGCGGAGTTAGCACGCCCTCGTGCTAACAGTGACACACGAGGGCGTGTGTCACTCCTCAAAATGAACGGTTTGTTAGCACGCCCTCGTGCTAACAGTGACACACGAGGGCGTGTGTCACTCCTCAAAATGAACGGTTTTGCGTAAGTCCTATCTTTAGATTTGACACAGCCAAATCGAAAGATTTGGACTCCCACATGGAATAACTGCTTATTGCAATCAATCATAACCATGCCTAGCCTAATGTCAAATAATTGGCGTGTCCAAGCCAAGCCTTAGCGAGATAGGCACGTATAATCACATGGGGCATTTTTATTTCTGACACTTTAAGGAGTGCGAAAATTTCCACCTGTAAATAAATAGGGGATTTAGGTTAGGAGTCCGCAATTATTTGCGGGCTATCCGCAAAGGATTGCGGACTCCGATTTCCCGTCACCTCATAATTTACAGGTGCGAAAATGTTATTTTCGCCTGTCAAAATGAAATTTTGACACTCTTGCTAATTACCAAATTTAGGAGTATTACAAAATGATTCAAGCTCACTCCCCCGCCAAATGGCAACTCTTATTGGAAGACACTTCGGGTGATACGCCTGAACGTTTAGCCATAAATAACCAAACCATGACCATTGGACAGGCCGCAGACAACGACCTCGCTTTGGCCGATGACACCATCGCCGCGCATCAACTTCGCCTCAGCCAACAACGCGGTCAGCTTATCATTGAAGATTTGCAACCCGCCACACTGGTCAATGCCGAACCCTTAACGGGGCCTTATGCGCTGCAACCCAATGATGTTATTCAACTAGGCCGCTATAAATTGCGCGTTGTCGCTAATCAGCCCGCGCCCGCCATCACCACGCCAACTACGGCAATACGCCCTGCAATAAAATCGAATTTACCGTTATGGTTGGCGGCGGGTGCATTGATATTGTTTTTGCTAGGCTGTCCGCCCGCGTTATTTTGCATTGATATTGTTTTTGCTAGGCTGTCCGCCCGCGTTATTTTTACTCTTCATGTGGCAACGCCCTGTTGCCATTCCCGTTGTAGTCATGCCCAGCCCAACCACTGTCACTAACCTTAATCTTCCCGCGCCTACCGCGACCACTGCCCTCACCGAGATTATGCCAACAGATACCGTTACCTTTACCGTGCCGACCATTTTTATCCAACAAGCTCCCGTTGCTAACAGCCAAATCCAACTGACACAAACCGTAACCATTGTGGCGATGGCCGCCGACCCCAGTGGTGTGGCGCGGCTAGAGTTGTGGGTTAATGGCGAGCAGGTGGACAGTGCCACCGCCGACAATACCACTTCCATGAGCGCGGCTTTAGAATGGCTACCAACGGAGGTGGGACAATATGAACTAGAATTACGCGCCCAAAACCAACTTGGCTTAACCAGCAATCTAGTCGCGACAACAGTGCAAGTGGGTGATGAGTTAGCTTTTGCTACTGAAACAATCATGCCCACTGTTGATACTGCAACATTAACCCCAACGGCAACCCTCACCCGCCCTAGCCCCACCGTCATACCGCGCCCCGTTATTGCGGCTAATCCGCCCCCCATATTCGTGGCTACGGCGACCCGTGAGGTGATTAGTGATACCACCATACCCGTTGTCGCGGCCATTCCGACCTCTCAAAATATATTGCGTGCGCCTGAGGGCAAAACATTGGTTATTATTGGCAACCGAACTATCCAAAATACGCCCGCGACCTTAACGTTATCGCAAGGTAAATCGGTAGGGGGAGGTAAGCAAATCAACCTGGATTCAGGCCAAGAAGTGCAGCTTATATTAGAGCCTGACCATTACCATGTGTTGTGGAGCGCGCCCGTGCGGGGCTTTGCCGTAGACCGCGACATTACGGCGCAAGCGGGTAAAATTATCGTTATGTGGGTGATTCCTGAATATAAAAGTAGTGACATAGAATATTACGACCAACTTATTTTGGCCGCGCCGCCCCCCAGCCCCACGCCCATGCCGAGCGCGCCCTTGCCTACGCCGCAGCCTGGCAAGGCTCTGTTTATTACGGCTAACCGTAGCTTTGAGAATCTGTTTGCGCGTTTAACCTTGACGGGCGGCACATTTGGTGGCGGGCAGGAGTTCACCATTGATGCCAACACCGAAACCCAACTTGAATTAACCCCAGGTGATTATCGCGCCATTTGGTACACGCCAGGCCATGATAACTTTACGGCGGGGCGTGATTTTACCGTTGTGGCGGGGCAAATTATTCTCTCGTGGATTGTGCCAGAAAAGGGGCAAATCTTCATGCAATTCCCTGGTGAGGCGGAGAAACAGGTGAATAATTGAGTGAGAAATAAGAAATAAGAGGTGAGAAAAGTAAATTTCTTACCTCTTATTTTTTACCTCTCACTTCTCACTTCTCTATAGTAGGACTTACGCAAAACTGTTCATTTTGAGGAGTGACACACGCCCTCGTGTGTCACTGTTAGCACGAGGGCGTGCTAACTCCGCGATTTTTGTGTCACTGTTAGCACGAGGGCGTGCTAACTCCGCGATTTTTGCGTAAGTCCTCTATAGCTTACTTACCGCACCCAAATAGGGTCAAAATCATTAAAGGGATTGTCAGAGAGGCTTTTAGTCTCTTGGGTATCTAAGGTTAGTAGCCAGATTTGGCGGTTATGCAAAACCCCTCGGTCTGACCAGAAGGCGATTTGTCGGCCATCAGGCGACCAGGTAGGGTGGCGGTCTAGGTCATCGCCATTGATGGTTAAGCGGTCATTGGCACTGCCGCCGAGATTGATGACATAAATATCGCCGTTGCCCGTTTCCTCAGAAACATAAGCCACTTGCCGATTGATGGGTGACCAGGCCGCATCAAATTCATTGCGGCCCGTGCTAGTTACGCGCCGTCGTGAACCATCGCCCAAATTGACCAGCCATAAATCAAGCTGTCCCTCTCCCAGGGGTACAATTTGTTCTAATCCGTCGGCAGAGTTAGGTAGATTGGCTTGTAATTGGGTGTAAAGATTCCAATTTTCATTGGACAAGGAAACCTGATTACTGCCATTCGCATCCATGCGATATAAAGCCGTATTACCATCGCGGTCAGTTTTAAAGAGAATTTTGCCGCGCAATTGGTCTATTGTTAATAGGCCATTGGGGGCAAGGGTGGCGGTAGCTGGCGGTAAAGTGGCTTTAGGGATAAAGGTGGCAGTCGCGGTGGGTGTATCTGTTGGCGGGAGTGGCGTGGCGGTAGGAGGGGCGGTGGGTGTATCTGTCGGCGGTGGTAGCGTGGCGGTGTTAGTGGGGGTGCTAGTGGCGGTGGGTGTGGCCGTATTGGTAGGCGTTGGGCTAGAGGTAGCAGTAGGGGTGTTGCTAGGCAGGGTGAAATCACTGCTATTATTTGTAATGACCGCGACTGCTGTTGGCGTTGAGCGTGAGATGCCCCACCCTTGACTTATTAAGTAAGTAGGAATGAACACCATTAAGCCGCCCAAAATGCCCGCAGCCACTAGTAAACCAAAGGAACTGATATTGGACTGTTTAGGGGTGGATGAGGGTGGTACGGGTATGGGAACGGGTGGATTAGGTAAGGTTATTCTAAAAGGGATACTGCTAGGGGTGACGGGCAGCGAAAAATCTGAGGTTTGCGAGGTCGGCGGCAGGCGAATGGGCAGGGGGATGGTGGCGGGGGCAAAGTAGGCCCCAGGGTTTGTCCAGGCCACTTCGAGCGCGGCAGCCATATCTTTGGCGGAGGCGAAACGGTCTGTCGGTGTTTTGGCTAAGGTTTTTAAGATGACTTTCTCTACCTCTATGGGCAGTTCGGGGTTGATGGAACGCGGCGGTGGGGGCGCATCGCTGACATGTTTGAGGGCGACGCTTAAGGGGGACTCGTCTTCAAAGGGGACGCGTCCCGTGGTCATTTCATATAAGATGACTCCTAGGGAGTAAAGGTCGCTGGCGGCGACGGCGGCGGCGGAGGAGATGGCTTGTTCTGGGGCGATGTAAAAAGGCGTGCCAAAAGTATTGCCCAACGTGGCCTGACTTTTTTGGGTGGGTAACATGGCTAACCCAAAATCGGTCAAAATAGAGCGACCATTGGGGGTTAACATGATGTTAGATGGCTTTACATCTCGATGAATTACGCCCTGTTCATGGGCATAATCGAGGGCTTCAGCGACATCTTTGATAATTCTAATAATGTCATCTTTGGGGAGCAAGGCCCCCCGTTTGGTATAGCCTTGGAGTAAAACGGCTAAATCTTGCCCCTCAACAAATTGCATGACAATAAAATAACCGCTTTCATGCTTGCCAAAATCTAAAAATTGCACAATGTTGGAATGATGGAGTGAGGCGAGGGTTTGGGCTTCACGGTAGAAGCGTACGGTGAAGTCGGGGTCTTCTTGTAAGCCCCAATTCACGACTTTGATGGCGGCATAACTTTTTAGTTCGGTATGTTTCGCCCGATAAACACGGGCCATGCCACCTTCACCGATGGCTTGCAGGACTTCATACGAACTTAATTTTGTGCCAATAAAGGGGTCATGGCTAGGCATTAGGCAATCACCTTGGCTTGAATAATATCACTGATTTGAGTTACCAATTGATTAAATCCTGTTGCAAAAGCAGTTACCTGGTCTTCGGCCATCATTTGAGCCACCGCTAATTTATTGATGGTGGCTAAAGCGGCGACATGGGGCCGAAAATCACGTAAGGATAGGTGGAATATTTCCTGGTCATCAGTGACTGCGCCCCAGACGAGGGTTTTATTTTCATTGTCATCTTTGGCACTGATGAAGCGAGTAATGGATGAACCTCGGCCTGTTGGCTCATTGGCTGATTTTTTGGCGACTCGGCCGACATTAGAAATGACTTCTTCGCCCTTTAACACTTCATTTAATACATCAATCCGTTGAGGCAGTTCATTTAACATTTCGCGCACGGACATGGGGACGTAGGCGAGGAGTTTCATAATAGTATTGCTCGTGCTGCCTCCTTGTAACGCCACTCGTTTATATGCCCGTAATAAATCACCAAAATAGCTCATTTGGGTTAATAACGAACCCCGTAAGTTGGCGAAATGTTGCCATTGGGAGTCCGTCGGTTTTTGGCGATAGGTGGCGAGGGCTTCGAGGGTGTCTTCATAAATATCCCACATATCCGTGAAAGGGTTGCGGAAGGTGGTCGGGTATAAACGGTCACGGGGGTTGACGGTGGCCGCGTTTAAGGGAATTAAGACGGAGGGGTTTTTTTCATGAAGTTTTTGCATGGATGCTTTAACCAATTCATAAACCTCACCATGGCTTACTTTTAAGCTATCTAAAACGGTTTGAATTTTGGGGTCGAGTTGATACTCCATGCCAAATTTACTACGATAAAGAATGAGCAAGTCATTAATGGTCAGTTTAACTTTGAAATGTTGACGTGGTAATAAATTACGTAAATTATGTAAATTGACTAAATCTATGGCGATACTTTCAGCCGAAACTTCTCGCCTGATGGCGGTCTGGCTCAACTGTTTTTCGGGCTGAAATTGTAAGGCGACGGGTGGTTGCTCTGTTGCTGAAGGCGGGGTGAGGCGGCTAAATAACACGCCCCAGGAGATGGCTTCGCGCGTTAAAACCTCGGCGATGGCTAACCCCCACACGCCGTCAAAGAAAATATGGGACTGGTCAAAGACCATTGATTTAGAGGTGCGGAAAATGGTTAGGGCATGGTCGCCTATGCCTCGGCGACCTTGTCGAATGTAAGCTAACGGTTTATCGACTTCTTGCTCGTCCCAATTGATAAGTACCGGAGCTTGTTGTAATAATTTGGTTTCATATTGGGCAAACTCAGATAAATGGGGGCGTTGATTGGCTTGCTCACTGCGTTTTAGGGCGGTTAATTGTTGGTCTAGGCTAAAGCTGGTTTGATTGAATTGGCTGGGAGGTGTAGTCGCTTGCTCTTTGAAAATAGTGGCAACTTCTTGCCGTATGGTTTGGTAATGCGCGGGGCGCAAATGACCGATGAGTTGATGGGCGGCGTTATAAACCGAGCCAGTGCGGGCGACTTCAACCAATTGCCCGTACGGGTCATAAAGATGCCCTTGCTCATCAAAGGGCAGGGCGGCCACGGCTTGATGTTGTTGAAATAAAATAGGTTGGCCGAGGGTATCGGCGACGCAAGCGGGAATTAAATAGTAACGGTCATTCAGAATTAAGCCGATTTTGGCCTGCCAAATCGGTAGCGGTTGGCGCACTTCGCGGTAACGTTCAGGGATTAAGGTGGCTAAAATTGTCATTTGTCGCTGGTAGGCGGCTAAATAGCGTTCTTCTTGTTGGGCATAAGCCGCAGCCAATTTTGCTTGGGTTTCGGCTGGCAGGAGTTTGAGGCAGAAATCTTGGATAAATTTATCAAAACGGCGGCGGCGATAGGCGGGATAATTTTCATCACTACTGGCATCGCTGCCTGGTTCGTAGGGGCGTTGCGCCATCCATGCTTGGGCCAAAAAACGTACTCGTTGCTCAAGGTTGGCCTCGGTTAAAATTTGGTCAAGTAAATTAAGGTAGACTTGCTCACGCCACTCATTGTATAATAAATCGTCATATTGAAAATAAATTTGACTGACGGCGCAGAGCCAGGCTGAAATTTTATCAATGGGTGAAAGGCGGATACCATGTTCCTGTAAGGTACTTTGAAAGCCAATCGTTTCATTACTATGACGCGCTGTATCTTCGCGCATGGCAAATTCTAGGTAAAATTGCCATAAGCCTTCAGGAAAGGCATTTTCTTCTGACGTTCCCGTTAAGGTCAACAGTTTTTGATAGCCGAGCAGTATCGTGGCGGTGGGGTAAAAAACGGCCTGAAATATCGGAACTTCTAGGCTGCGTAAGAGCGCGCTGACATCAGAATAGGCTTGGCTTTTCGGCCATTTGCGATTCCGTAAGTTAGCCAACCCACTGGTGACCATGCCCGCAATATTGCCTGCGGGTAGAATACTAGAAACTTCCTTTTGCAGGGCTTCCACTTCCTCTATCGGGCGATTGGAATAAAAGGTTAAATCGCTGGCGGAAACAGCCCCTTGTAAGGAAACCAACGTATTACGGACGGCTTGCTGATAGGCTTCTTGGTTGGGTTGTTGTTTTAAATCTGTTATGTTATGAATACGAGGTGAGGCAACCATAGGACTTTTAGACCATTCCAATTTTTGAGATTATAGCACATTGTTTAAGATGCAACAACCTATCATTTGTCAGTTGTCAGTTGTTATACTGAGTATATCAAGATTTGAGTGCAACTACTAAATCACCCTCACCCCCCGCCCCTCTCCCAAAGGGAGTGGGGAGACAAGAGACTCCCTCGCCCTTTGGGAGAGGGTAGGGGTGAGGGGGCTAAATCTTGATATACTGAGTATCAGTATTTCAAGATTTGTAGGGGCGTACCCTTGGGGTAGGGACAAGCCCTACTCCTACGACAAAATCTTAGTATATGTTGCAACCATATCCCATTTAAAGTTGATTTGATTATATGTGGATTTTATGAGATGTAAAAAGTAGTTATGATGATAGACCAGATATATATTTTTTGATAAATATGTTAGAATAGGGTGAATAACAGAATGGTTTAGGTTAAACAGGAGTGCAACGGCTTTAGCTGTTGCCATAATCAATTGAGCAATAGCTAAAACCGTTGCGCTCCTATTCATTGAATGAGGGTAGGCATGTCTCAAGAAACTAATACTATTTTAGTGGTGGATGATAATAAAGTAAATCTAACGATGTTGTTTCATTTTCTTACACGAAAGCAATATCGGGTTTTAATAGCTGAAGGGGGGCAGCAAGCTCTCCAAATGGTGGCGAATGAGCTGCCTGATTTGATTTTATTAGATGTGATGATGCCTGATATAGATGGGGTTGAACTGTTTCGCTTATTAAAGCTAGATGAACGTACCGCTCATATTCCCGTGATTTTTCTGACCGCGTTGAGCGATACCGACCATAAGGTTAAGATTTTGCGCCTCGGCCCAGCTGATTATGTGACGAAACCGTTTCAAATCGATGAAGTATTGATGCGGATTGAAAAGCAATTGACTTTACATAATTTACAAAAGCGGTTGGCTGAAAAAAACGCCCAATTAGAGCAGGAAATTTTAGAACGTGAGCGCACCGAATTGGCGTTACGGGTGAGTGAGTCTAAATTACGAACCATTATTCAGGCAATTCCTGATATTTTATTTGTAATAAGTACAGAGGGAGAATATTTAGAGGTTCTCAATGCTTCTGACCACCCTGATTATGTGGCGGCTACGAGCATTATTGGGCGATATGTACGGGATATTTTTTCGCCTGAGTTAGATAGTCTCATTTTAAGTGCCATTCATGAGGCCATTGAAACTCAAATTGTACAACGTTTGGAATATCCCGTTAACTATCCGCATGGCTCTCGCCGTTGGTTTGAGGGGCGCGCCATCTCTTTGGTTGGTCGAGAGAAACAGGTGTTATTTGTGGCCCGTGATATTACTGAACGTAAGGAGGGTGAGGTTGATTTACAACAAACCTTTGACCAGTTGGAAAACCAGTTAAATCGTCTCTCGGCCTTGAATTTAATTATTCAAACCTTAATTATGGTAACGGATTGGGATACAGCTTTACGTATTGTGATTCAAACCCTAACCTCTTTGTTGCATGGAACAGGGGCGTTAGTATTGATTTTTAATAATAAAGGTAAGAATCAAGGGATAATTCATTCCTATTATAATATTCAACCTCCTGATACTACTTTAAGTATGGCGGATGCGCAGCCGATATTGGAGATGCCTTTATTAAGTGGAATTATGGCGGGACAACCCTTAATTATTACTGAGGCGCAACATCAGCCTGACTTAGCGGCTTGGCGAGAATTTTTGCAATTATGGCAGGTTGGGGCTATTTTGGCCTTGCCGTTGTTGGCGCGGGGGGAAACGATTGGTTTATTAACCTTATTTTCAGATGAGCCGAAACGGGAGTTTTTGAGCGATGATATAAAATTAGCGGAAACGATTGCGGGGCAAGTGGCGGGGGCAATTGAGAATAAACGGTTGTTTGAACAGGAAAAACATCAACGGCAGATAGCCGAAAGTCTCCAACAATTAGCTATTGTTCTTAATAGTAGCTTAGACCGTCAAGTGGTTTTAAGAGAAATTCTGGAACAATTAAGGCATGTCGTGGAATATGATGGGGCGGCCATTTCGGTGCTTGATGGGACGGAATTATTATTATCGGATGCTATTGGCTTAGGCCAGCCCTATATTGGCACTCGGATGGCCTTAGATAGTAATCATCTGGTGGTGCAGGTGTGGAAAAATAAAGAACCTTACATCATTACTAACACTCAGAATGATGCTAATTGGCAAGTTTGGGCGGGTGATAAGGTGATTCAAAGTTGGATTGGCGTGCCGTTGATTATGAGCGGTGGCGCGATGGGCGTTTTAACGGTGGATAGTTTAACTCCCAATAAGTATGGTCAAATGGAGTTGCAGATTTTGCAGACTTTTGCTAATCAGGCGGCGATTTCGATTGAAAATGCGCGATTATATGATGAAGAGCAACGCCAACGCACCATGGCCGAACAGCGAACGCAAGAGTTAGCCCAAACGGTTGAACATCTCAAAAATGCTCAACGGGAATTAATTCAGGCGGAAAAAATGGCCGCGTTAGGGCAATTGATTGCAGGCGTGGCGCATGAAATTAATACACCGTTAGGGGCGATTCGGGCTTCTATCAATAATATTGCCAATGGTTTAGAAATGACGTTGGCGCAGTTTCCGCAAATTTTCCAACAGTTATCTATAGCACGACAGCAAGATTTTATGATGTTACTTCAGAAATCTTTTCATGTCACTAAAAAATTGTCGTCTCGGGAGGCGCGGCGGGTGAAGAGTCAACTTCAAGAGCAGCTTGAGGTTGCCCAGATTAATAATGCGGCCATGATTGCCGATACGTTGGTTGATATGGAGATTTATGACGATTTGACTCCTTTTATGGCTCTTTTAGCCGAGCCAGAGATAGAAACCATTTTACAATCCCTGTATGATCTATCGGGTTTGCAAAAACAGAGCCGCAACATTACAATTGCAGTGGAGCAAGCCGCGAAAGTGGTTACGGCCTTGAAAAGTTATGCTCATTATAGTCAGCATGAGGAAAAAATAGCGGTGAATGTGATTGAGGGGGTGGAGACCGTTTTAACCTTGTATCACAATCAGTTAAAACATGGCGTAGAAGTCATCCGCCAATATGAAACCATGCCCACTATTGCTTGTTATCCCGATGAATTAAATCAGGTTTGGACGAATTTAATTCATAACGCGGTGCAGGCCATGGCGTATCAAGGACAGTTAGAAATAGCGGCGTATCATCGAAATAGCTGCATTACGGTTAAGATTACGGACTCAGGCGCAGGTATTCCGCCAGAAATTAAGGAACATATCTTTGAGCCATTTTTTACTACCAAAGCGGCGGGCGAAGGCAGCGGGTTAGGGTTGGATATTGTGCGGCGAATCATTGAAAAACATCGGGGTCGGATTGAGGTTGAAAGTCGGCCAGGGAAAACTTCGTTTACTATTCAGTTGCCCACGGAGTAGATGTGTGCTGCGCGACGGCGTTAACTGGAGTGTCAAAATGAAATTTTGACAGGCGAAAGTTTTACTTTCGCACTCCTGAAAAGTGTAATTCATGCGCGCGCGGTATCAGTATTTCAAGATTTGAGTGCAACTACTAAATCACCCTCACCCCTCGCCCTTTGGGAGAGGGCTGGGGTGAGGGGCAAAATCTTGAAATACTGGGTATATATTTTGATGATAAACCTTAAAAATAACTTAGCCTTTTTAAGGCGTACCATAAATATTTTACAGTTCAGTTTGTTAAAAAATTAACGGAGAAAGTATGAAAAAAGTAATCAGTTTAGTTATGTTAGTCGTGACTCTAAGCATGTTAATCGGCTGTGGTTCGGCGGCCACGAATGAAGCCAAGCCGCTTATTGTGAAAGATGAACAGGCAACGGCAGCCCCTGAAGTTACCAAACAGTCAGGGGATAAGCCAACCATTGCGTTGGTTATGAAAACGTTGACCAATCCCTTTTTTGTGGAGATGGAAAAAGGGGCGCGTAAAGCAGAGACGGAATTAGGCATTAATTTGGTGGTTAAAACAGGCTCCCAAGAAACGTCCATAGAGCAACAAATTGCCATTATTGATGGCTTGATTACCGATAAAGTGAAGGCCATTGTGATTGCCCCAGCCAACTCGAAAGATTTAATTCCTGTGTTGAAAAAAGCGCAAGACGCGGGGATTATTATTATTAATGTCGATAATCGTTTAGACTCTGAAGTTTCTAAACAAATGGGGTTGGTGGATGTACCTTTCATTAGTGTTAATAATGAGCAAGGTGGTTACATGTCCGCTAAATATGTGAGTGACCAATTAAAAAGCCCTAGTGAAGTGATTATTTTGGAAGGTATTCGCACGGCGGGTAATGCCAATGACCGTAAGAATGGGGCGGTGCGGGCGTTTGGCGAAAATAGTAATGTTAAGGTGGTGGCAATGGAGACCGCCAATTGGAAAATTGATGAGGCGCATGATGTGACCATGAAATTGCTGAAACAACATCCCGACGTTAAGGCGATTTTTTGCGCCAATGATATGATGGGCTTAGGCGCGATTCAAGCCTTACAAGAAAGTAATAACAAAGCGGTGGCGGTGGTGGCGTATGATGCCCTAGATGATGCTAAACAGGCGATTAAGGCAGGCACATTACAGGCAACCATTGACCAACAAGCGGCTTTGCAAGCCTATACTGGGGTGAAATTTGCAGTTCAAGCGTTGGGTGGCGAAAAAATACCCTTAGAAACGTTGGTTGATGTTAAGCTCATTACTAAAGATAATGTGGATGCCAAATAAGTAGGTGAGCATAAATTCTGCGGCAGCCCTTATAAGGGCTAAAATAAGGACTAAAAATAGTCCGCAAAACTTTTGCTTGGGTACTTAGCCCATTTAGGACTTACGCAAAAGCCAAGTCTCATAGGACTTACGCAAAACCGTTCATTTTGAGGAGTGACACACGCCCTCGTGTGTCACTGTTAGCACGAGGGCGTGCTAACTCCGCGATTTTACGCCCTCGTGTGTCACTGTTAGCACGAGGGCGTGCTAACTCCGCGATTTTTGCGTAAGTCCTATCTCAGTATATCAAGATTTAGCCCCCTCACCCCAGCCCTCTCCCAATGGGAGAGGGAGTATCTTGTCTCCCCTCTCCCATTGGGAGAGGGGCGGGGGTGAGGGGAATTTAGTTGTTGCACCCAAATCTTGAAATACTGAGTCTACCCCCCTTAATCCCCCCGACATCGGAGGGAGATTTTGCGCCCTCTCCTACATAGGAGAGGGCTGGGGTGAGGTGTTTGCGTAAGTCCTACCATTATTTCCACATGTAAATAATACGGTGCTGGTCTGGTCAGACAAGAATGTCTGACCTACCTAATCAACAGTAGAACAGACATTTTTGTCTGTTCCAAACGTATATCACCTAAAAATTTACAGGTGGCATTATTTCGTTATGTTGATTTTGCTAGATAGGAATGCCTTTTGACGGTCGGCAAAAGTAGGGGTTCAAGATTTTGAACCCCTATAACGTCTCCATTCATGCCCTCGCTGCTTTATTTGGAGTAGTTACGTAAGTTGGATGCAATGACATTAAAATTACCTCGTTTTAACCTGACCGTTAAGTTGGTCTTATTTTTATTGTGGGTCAGTGTGTTACCTTTGTTGGTTTTAGGGGTGGCTTCTTATAACACCGCGCGGTCAGTTATTCAGGTTGAGGTGAGTAATTACACCCTGGGTTTATTAATTGAACAAAAAAATTATTTGGAGTTGGTGTTAGAAACGGTTGAAAATTTGATGGCTAATGTTTCTGGAGCCGAAGATATTAAAAATGTGCTGAATGACCAGGAAGCCTCAACCGATACCTATACCCGTTTAACGACCCATGCTAAAATCGGTTATATTCTTAATAATTATATCAACTTGAAGGGCTTGGTTTCTATTGATATTTTTACTTTGGGTGGCGCGCATTATCATGTGGGCGATACCTTAAATGTGCAAGAGATTAACCAACCGCTCTTAACCCATTTTTTTGATGAAACAAAAGAATCAACTAAACTTATTTATTGGATAGGGGTGGAGGATAATGTTAATCTTAACTCAACCCACCGTAAGGTTGTGGCTGCGGCCAAAATGTTTAACATAATTGGTGGGGAGGAGTTGCATGAAAAACCGATTGCCTTATTGCTGGTCAATTATAGTGTCGAGAGTTTACATGAGCATTTTAGCCAACTAGATTTAGGCGAAGGTGCCTACATGATGATTGTGGACGCGGAACATCGGCTGGTTTTTCACCCTGATAAAAGCCTGATTGGGGCAAAAATTGAGGCTGACTTTTTTACGCAGCTGATAAATGACCAGGATTCTTTGACGACGCAGGTAGATGGTCAAGAAATGTTAGTTAGTTATAGTAAGATGAAATTAAATGATTGGGTTTTAATTAGCCTGGTGCCGATAAGTAGCTTAACGGCGCGGGCTAATCGTATTGGTCAGATAACGCTATTGGTCATTGTGTTGTGTTTTAGTTTTATTTCACTGGCGGCGGTCTTTGTTTCGCGGACAATGGTCGCTCCTATTAACTACATTACAGAATTGTTCAAACAAATTGAAGCGGGGACGTTTGATGGTAAAATGCGCTTTACGGAGAAACGCACCGATGAAATTGGGGATTTGTTACAATGGTTTAATACCTTTTTGGATAGTTTAGAGGCGAAACGTCAAACGGAACAGGCGTTGTTACAGTCTAAAAATATGGCTGAGGCCGCTAATCAAAAGGTGATGGAACTTAATACACGGTTAGAAGGGGATAATTTACGGCTAGAAACAACCTTAGAAGAACTTTTACTGACGCAACAAGAACTCATTTCATCCGAAAAAATGGCGGCATTAGGGCAGTTAATTGCGGGGGTGGCTCATGAAATCAATACGCCTTTGGGCGCAATTCGGGCTTCTTTAGGCAATAGTTCCCATGCCTTACAAAGTTCATTGGAACAGTTGCCGCGTTTGTTTCAAACACTTTCGGTGGAACAGCAGACTGATTTTTTTACGTTGTTAAAACAATCCATGCAGACAAAAAATGGCATTGTATCCTTGAAAGAGGCGCGTCGTATTCGGCGGGCGGTGCGGCAACAATTAGATACATTACAGGTGGCTGAGGCGGAAATGTTTGCCGATAGCTTGGTTGATATGGGCATATATGACATTGAGCCATTTTTACCGATATTACAAGCTGACCACGCCATGTTTATTTTGCAAGTCGCCCATGATTTGAGCAGTGTGCAGAAAGATAGCCAAAATATGCAGGTGGCAGTTGAGCGGGCTTCCAAAGTGGTTTTTGCCCTCAAGAGTTATGCGCGATATGACCACACGGGCGAAAAAGTGTTAGCTCAGGTCATAGACGGAGTGGAAACAATTTTAACCCTCTATCATAATCACCTGAAACATGGCGTTGAAGTGGTGCGTCGTTATGGCGATGTTCCCGCTATTTGGTGTTATCCTGATGAGTTAAATCAAGTTTGGACAAATTTGGTGCATAATGCCCTCCAAGCCATGGCTTATAAAGGCAAATTGGAGGTGGTGGTCAATGAACAAGCGGGTGGCCTTGTGGTAGAAATGAGTGATTCTGGGCCGGGGATTCCCGATGAGATTAAGGAGCGTATTTTTGAGCCATTTTTTACAACGAAGCCCACCGGTGAAGGCAGTGGTTTAGGGTTGGATATTGTTCGTAAAATTATAACTAAACATAACGGACAAATTAAAGTCACCAGCCAGCCAGGATGCACGACTTTTACCATTTGGTTGCCAAAAGGGGACGTGAAAAATGAGACGTAAGACGGATAGGACTTACGCAATTGTCCTATCTACCCCCCTTAATCCCTTCGACATCGGGGGGAGACTTGCGCCCTCTCCTATATGTAGGAGAGGGTTGGGGTGAGGTGTTTGCGTAAGACCTAAAATATTTGAGAGGTGTTTTTTATGAGAGCTAAAAGGTGAAATCAATTTATGACAAAAATAGCTATTTTATGCGTGGATGATGAAGTTGTTATTTTGGATAGTTTGAAACGACAATTAAAACGCCATTTTGGGCCGCAATATATTTATGAGGTGGCTGAAAATGTGGCGGATGCTTGGGAAGTGATTACGGATTTAAATGATGAAGGGGTTAATGTTTTAGTGGTGGTCTCCGATTGGCTGATGCCAGGAGTTAAAGGGGATGAATTTCTGATTCAAGTTCATCAACAGTTTCCAAATGTCATAAAAATTCTCTTGACGGGCCAAGCAGATGAAACCGCCATTCGTCGAGTGAAGGAGCAAGCTAATTTACATCGTTATTTAGATAAACCCTGGCAAGAAGATGATTTAATTAACGCGATTACCACAGGGTTAGAGAATTTATGAATAGGTTAGCGATTCTTTGCGTAGATGATGAAGAGGTGGTGTTAATTAGTCTTAAGCATCAGCTTAAACGCCATTTCGCTAACTATCACATTGAGATAGCGGAAAGCGGGGCTGAGGCGTTAGAAATTATAACTGAATTAGCTGAAGATGAGGTAGAAATTGGGGTTGTTATTTCTGATTATCTCATGCCTGTAATGAAGGGCGATGAATTACTTAAGCAGATTCATTTGATGTCTCCTAAAACCATCAATATTTTGCTAACCGGCCAAGCCAGCACCGACGGCATCACCAACGCAGTTAATCAAGCTAATTTGTATCGTTATATTACAAAACCCTGGGAGCAATCTGACCTCGTTCTAACCATTACGGAAGCCCTACGGCGATATAATCAAGATAGGCAATTAGAGGAGCAAAATAAAACCCTCCAACAAGTTAATCAGCAATTAGCTCAGTTAAATGCCACGCTTGAAAATCAAGTTAAAGTTCGCACCGCCGAATTAGAAACTACCTATAAAAATATGCAGTTGCTCCATGACCGCATGCAAGATGAGTTGACTTTGGCGCGTGAGATTCAAGCAGGCTTATTGCCGCGCCGTCGCCCTCATTGGCCTGAATTAGATTTGGTTTGTTACACTAAATCGGCGCGGGCCATTGGCGGAGATTTTTACAGTTATCATGCCTTTGCCCATGAGGGCGAGGCGACACGTCGTTTTGCGGTGGCGGTGGGTGATGTATCGGGTAAAGGGGCTTCGGCCGCGCTGCTCATGGCCGCTTCATTATCGCTCTTTGATGCCTCGCTAGACCGTTTTTTTACGCCAGCTGAACGCCTGGCTTATCTTGACCAAGCCCTTTCCCTTTATACTAAATCGCGCCGCCAAAACTGCGCCATGTGTTACCTTGAGTTGGAATTAGAGAGTCGGGCTAAGGCTTCAGACTTACTCCCGCCTTATGCTATCTTGCATGTCGTCAATGCGGGCTGTATTCCGCCCTACCTCAAACATACGGATGGTTCAACGGAATTTCCAGAGTTAGGTGGCTTTGCGTTGGGCCAGGGGTTAGGGATGTACGCAGGGTATCAACAACTTACTTTTAATTTAACTAAAGGGGATGTCATTGTTTTAGTGACGGATGGGGTGATAGAAGCCAATAATCATGGGGGCGAGATGGTCGGCTTTAATCGTTTCCAAGACATGGTTCATCGTGGCCCAATCAGCAGTGCAACGGATATGTTAATTCATCTTCAGCAAGCCTTAGATGCTTTTACGGGGTTAGCCGAACCTCGTGATGATATGACCATTGTGGCGATACAGGTCTAATGTCAAAAATTATTACAACTCATTCTTTTCGTGGTGGTACGGGAAAATCAAATAGTATTGCTAATGTCGCCGTTTTGCTCACCCTGGCGGGGCATCGCGTCGGGATTATTGACACAGATATTCAATCGCCAGGTATTCATGTGGTGTTTGGTCTGTCAGGGCGCAATTTGGGTTATGCACTCAATGACTATTTATTTCAAGAATGTGATATTATTAAAACAGCCCATGATGTGACCGATAATATTGGCCCAAACCTTAAGGGCAAACTTTATTTAATTCCATGCAGTGTTCGCGCCCGTATTACCTCGTATTGAGGAAATGATGATTTTAGCCAGTGGCGGTGTTTTTGTCTTAAAGTATCCGTATATCAAGATTTGTCACCCTCACCCCAGCCCTCTCCCAAAGGGCGAGGGAGTCTCTTGTCTCCCCTCGCCCTTTGGGAGAGGGGCGGGGGGAATTTAGTAGTTGCACTCAAATCTTGATATAAGTACCTAAGCAAAAGTTTTGCGGACTAATTTTAGCCTTTATAAGGCTTCAAGCCTTATAAAGGCTGCCGCAGAATTTATGCTCATCTACTTATCTGATAAACCCCTGACCGAGTTAAGGGGGCAATCATGCCATGATTGCGACCACCAAGAAACACGGCGGGGAACTCTATACGTAAGTACC
>JFJP01038343.1_pt1 | contig 17983 bp, 30 predicted proteins | sample 431651 | NCBI WGS metagenome assembly JFJP01 (sample SAMN02602958, study PRJNA72255) | Microbial mat metagenome, whole genome shotgun sequencing project. | biome: fresh water; feature: sink hole; material: water; isolation source: purple microbial (photo- and chemosynthetic) mats found in...
TTAAAGCATTCCCTACTGTTATACCGTAACCAGGTTCTAAAGGACGAAACTCAAATTTACCGTAGGTTTCGTTTGATTCAACCAAGATTACTTTATCGGGTTTTTGAAAAGCTAATATTGCCATGGAGTACTAAATTTATTGTATTGAGCATTCGCAGAACGCATATCAATTTATGTCAAAAAGTCGTAATGCTTTAACCAACTATTTTGAATATAATTCCACGATTAGTTGTTCCTTAATATTTTCAGGAATCTCATCTCTTTGTGGAATTTGCATAAACTTACCCGCAAAAAGGTTTCTATCCCATTCTATCCACGGATAACGTGAATATTTTGGCGTAGTAAGTGATGCTAAAATGACCTCTAATGATTTGGAGCGTTCTCTCACACCAACAACATCGCCTGGTTTAAGTAAATACGATGGAATATTGGTTACGTCGCCATTAACAGTAATATGCTTGTGTGAAACCAATTGACGAGCAGCTGCTCTGGTTGGAGCTATGCCCATTCTATATACAACGTTATCCAGACGCGATTCTAAAAATTGAAGCAATACTTCACCAGTAACTCCTTTACTACGCGAAGCTTTCTCAAATAGATTGGAAAACTGACGTTCTAAGATACCATAAGTATATTTTGCTTTTTGTTTTTCTTTTAATTGTACGCCATACTCAGAGAGTTTACGTTTGCGTTTATCAGCACCGTGTTGTCCAGGTGGATATTTACGCTTGTCAAACGACCTGTCTGGTCCATAAATTGGTTCCTCGAATTTTCGTGCAATTCTCGTCTTAGGTCCGATATATCTTGCCATTATGATACTGAATTAAAATGTTCGGATGTGAAACATGCTATTAAGTTATTAAATACTATACCCTTCTGCGTTTTGGCGGACGGCAACCATTATGTGGTAATGGTGTTACATCAACTATCTCGGTTACTTCAATTCCGCAGCTACTTAAAGCTCTTACAGCAGATTCACGACCATTACCTGGTCCTTTGACATACACCTTTACTTTTCGCAATCCAAGATCGAATGCAGCTTTCCCACAGTCACTTGATGCCACTTGCGCAGCATACGGCGTATTTTTTTTCGAGCCTTTAAATCCCATTTTGCCAGCTGATGACCAAGTTATCACTTGTCCTTCATTATTGGTTAATGAAATAATAATATTATTAAACGACGAATGAACATGAGCTTGCCCAGTAGATTCTACTTTTACAACCTTTTTACGTACAGTTGTCTTCTTCTTTGCCATAAAATTTTTACGTTATTATTAGGATTGTAAATCCATTGTAATTATAAACATGAGAAGTACGTTATAAACAGATTATTTAGTTGCTTTCTTTTTGTTGGCAACAGTTTTTCTTTTACCTTTACGAGTACGCGAATTATTCTTCGTGCGTTGTCCGCGAACTGGTAAGCCATTACGGTGTCTGATACCCCGATAGCAACCAATGTCAAGTAATCGCTTGATATTCATCTGTACTTCGGAACGTAATTCACCTTCTACAGTTAAATCTTCATTGATTGCAGTTCTCACTTTCCCTGCCTGCTCATCTGTCCAGTCTTTAACTTTAAGCTCTGGATCAACACCCGCTTTTAGTAATACTTTCCGTGCCGAACTACGACCAATGCCGTAAATATAGGTTAAGCTGATTTCACCTCTTTTGTTATTTGGGATGTCAACACCAACAATTCGTGCCATGTTTGCTGAGTTTTAGATGTTTCTTAAAAAATAGAATTTGACTTATCCCTGACGTTGTTTAAACTTGGGATTTTTCTTGTTAATGACGTAGATACGTCCGTTCCGCCTTACTATTTTACATTCGGCAGTACGTTTCTTTACAGATGCTTTTACTTTCATTTCTAAGTTTATTTGTATCTGAATGTAATTCGACCTTTAGATAAATCATACGGCGACATTTCAACTTTTACTTTGTCACCAGGTAATATTTTAATGTAATGCATTCTCATTTTGCCTGAAATGTGAGCTGTTATAATGTGTCCATTTTCCAGCTCTACTTTAAACATGGCATTTCCCAGAGCATCGGTAATCGTTCCGTCTTGTTCAATAGATTTCTGCTTCGACATAGCTTATTTTCAAATTTTAATGTAAACGTCTGCTTAGTTCGATATTAAATAATTAACAGATCAATCTATTCTAACTACAGTGTTACCTTATCTTATACCGACATTGCTGTTGAACTTCGCCCCTTGATTCTACCTGACTTCATCAATCCATCATAATGACGCATCAATAAGTGACTTTCAATTTGTTGTAGTGTATCCAGTACAACTCCGATCAGGATAAGCAATGAAGTTCCACCATAAAACTGTGCAAATTGATTGTTGACGCCTATTATCCGTGCAAATGCTGGCATTATCGCTACAAATGCTAAGAAAATAGAACCGGGCAAAGTAATACGCGACATAATGGTATCCAAAAATTCAGAGGTTTTTTTACCCGGCTTAACACCTGGAATAAAACCACCATTTTTCTTCATATCATCAGCCATTTGTGTTGGGTTTATAATTATCGCAGTATAAAAGTATGTAAAACCGACAACCATTAAACCAAAAACCAAATTATACCAGAATCCTGTGTAATCAGCAAATGCTGATGCGATTCCGGTCATTGTTTCGGTATTGAAGTTTACCAACATCATAGGTATAAACATCAATGCCTGTGCAAAAATAATAGGCATAACTCCAGCAGCATTAACTTTTAATGGTATATATTGTCTTACGCCACCATATTGCCTATTCCCAACAACTCGTTTCGCATATTGCACCGGTATTCGTCGTGTGCCTTGTACCAATAAAATAACGGCAACGAAAACAAAGAATAGAACAACCAATTCAATAAGAAACATAACTAATCCGCCACCAGATTCTTCAAGCCGTGAGAAAAACTCAGCTGCTAAAGCAAATGGTAATCGGGCAATTATACCCACCATTATTATCAAAGAAATACCATTGCCAATACCTCTATCTGTAATACGCTCACCAAGCCACATAACAAACATGGTGCCTGATACCAGTATAGCTATAGACGATACCCAGAATAGACCACCACTAACAATAAAAGCAGAAGGATTAAGCTGAGCTTGCAAATTTGCTAAATAACTCGGGGCTTGTCCAGCGGTTACTAATACAGTAAGATAACGTGTGATTTGGTTTATTTTCTTTCTTCCACTTTCGCCTTCGCGTTGTAGTCGTTGGAAGTAGGGTATTGCCATTGTAAGCAATTGGATAATAATGGAAGCGGAAATATACGGCATAATCCCCAATGCAAATATAGAAGCATTCGAGAATGCGCCACCCGAAAACATATTAAGTAGAGATAATAGTCCGGTTGATGTTTGATCTTGGAGTGCTTGCAATTGTAATGGATCAACTCCTGGTAGTACAATTACTGAACCTAACCGGTAGATAAGTACCAGTCCTAATGTCAAGATGATCCTGTTACGGAGCTCCTCGATTTTATAAATTCGTTTTAATGTTTCTATTAAACCCTTCATATAGTTATAATTTTTCGACTGTTCCGCCTAAATCTTCGATGGCTTTTATTGCCGACTTCGAAAAAGCATGCGCTTTTACATCTAATTTTCGGTTCAATTCGCCGTTGCCTAATACTTTAACAAGATGTTTTCCAGTAACTAAACCAGATTCGACTAAAACTTCAAAATCAATAGAAGTCAAATCTTTTTTTGTTGCCAAATCCTGCAAAGTCGAAATATTAATCGCTTTGTATTCTTTGCGGTTTATATTTTGGAAACCAAATTTGGGAACCCTACGATGCAAAGGCATTTGACCGCCTTCAAAACCAGGCTTACTTTTATACCCTGAACGCGATTTTGCGCCTTTGTGCCCGCGAGTAGATGTACCGCCCTTTCCCGAACCCTGTCCTCTACCGATTCGTTTTTTGGTCTTAGTCGAACCCTGCGCTGGTGTCAAATTGCTTAAATCCATGTCGTTAAAATCTTTATATATTGAACTAAATACATTTTGCAAACTAAATTTCTTCGACTGCTACTAAATGATGCACTTTCAGAACCATGCCATTAATTTCTGGAGTGGCCTCGCACTCAACAGTTTTGCTGATTCTTCCTAGTCCTAATGCTTCAAGTGTGCGTTTCTGACGTAGGGTGCTTCCAATTTTACTTTTTATCTGTTTAATACGGATTTTCATTTCTCTGTGTATTAAGAGACGATTAAGAGCCTAACTATCCTTTAAAAACTTTTTGCAGTGATATACCGCGATGTTGTGCTACAGTCTGTGCATCCCGCAAATCCATGAGGGCTTGCATTGTAGCTTTAACCAAATTATGTGGGTTGGATGAACCTTTCGATTTTGCAAGAACATCCTTTATCCCTACACTCTCCAGAACGGCACGCATAGCACCTCCAGCCTTGACGCCAGTACCACTCGATGCTGGTCTGATAAGCACTTTGGCGCCGCCAAATTTTGCAACTTGTTCGTGCGGAATAGTTCCTTTGTGTATGGGTATCATCACAAGGTTCTTTTTTGCATCCTCAACTCCCTTAGCAATAGCAGTTGTTACTTCATTGGCTTTTCCAAGCCCATAACCAACTATTCCATTTTCGTTACCTACAACAACTATGGCAGAGAAACTGAAGGTTCGTCCACCTTTGGTTACTTTAGTTACACGGTTGATAGCTACTAAGCGGTCTTTGAGTTCTAAATCGGTGGTTTTTACTTTTCTGATACTTGTTGACATAGTTCATTAAAATTTAAGCCCTTCTTTTCGAGCTGCTTCGGCTATTGCTTTTACTCTTCCATGATATAAATATCCGCTGCGGTCGAATACAACGGTTGTAATACCGGCAGATATTGCTTTCTTTGCAATCAATCCACCGACCAACTCGGCTTGTTGGATTTTATTAATTCCAGTTTTTTCGCTAACTTCCTTATTTTTCGACGATGCCGAAAGTATGGTACTATTCTTTTGGTCGTCAATTAACTGAACGGTAATTTGGCGATTGCTTCTAAATACGGTGAATCTGGGACATTCGGCTGTGCCATTTACCTTTTTCCTGATTCTATGTTTGATCCGTATTCTTCTTTCACGCTTTGTTAAAGCCATTGTTCCGAATTTTAAAATAAGATTAATCCTAACTTGATTATTATAAAGACTATTTCGAACCAGCAGCTGTTTTACCAGCTTTGCGACGTAGTACTTCACCCACAAATTTAATCCCCTTACCTTTATATGGCTCAGGTGGACGGAGTGAACGTATCTTTGCGACTACAGATCCGAGTAACTGTTTATCGGCGCAGTGCAAGGTAATAACCGGATTGGCACGACGTTCTGTTACAGTTTCAACTTTAATCTCGTTTGGCAACTCAAACACAATATTGTGCGAGTAACCTAAAGAGAGTTCTAACACTTGTCCGGTAGCTTGCGCACGGTAACCAACACCAACTAATTCCAGTTTTATTTGATAACCAGTAGAAACACCAGTTACCATATTGGCAATTAATGATCTATAGAGACCATGCATAGATCGGTGACGTATTTGATTAGTAGGGCGTTCAACAACAATTTGCTTTGTTTCAGTATGAACCACAACTTTTATGTCTGGGTCAACTTTTTGTGAGAGTTGAACTTTACTACCTTTCACAACCACCATATTACTTTGATCTACAGTTACCGTTACACCGGCAGGTATGATGATCGGAAGTTTTCCTATTCGTGACATTTCTTTGCTTCTTTTTGTAATGCGTAGTAGATTAAAATACGTAACACAATACCTCACCCCCAACCTTTTCAAGTCGGGCCTCTTTATCGGTAATTACACCTTTCGATGTCGAGAGGATGGCAATACCTAAGCCATTAAGAATTCGTGGAAGATTTTTGTATCCTGCATATTTACGTAAACCAGGTTTACTTATGCGTTGCATTTTTCTAATTGCAGGAACTTTTGTTTCTGGATGATACTTAAGTGCTATTTTTATAACACCCTGGGTTTCATCGTCCACGAATTTATAACTTAAAATATATCCTTTATCTTTCAAGATTTTAGTGATCTCCTTCTTCAAATTTGAAGCGGGAATTTCAACGACTCTGTGTTTAGCCATAATAGCATTCCTGATACGAGTCAGATAGTCGGCAATTGGATCAGTCATTGTTATTATAAGAATTTTTAATTATTAACTTCCCAGATTCTTGGAATAAAACGTATCTCATCTTTGTATATGCTTAAGGTTTACCAACTTGCTTTTTTCACACCCGGAATCAAACCGGTAGATGCCATTTCGCGGAATGTAATTCTGCTAATTCCAAATTGTCGCATATAACCTCGCGGTCGTCCGGTTATTTTGCAACGATTGTGAAGTCGCACCGGTGAGGAATTTTTGGGGAGTTTGCTTAAAGCCTCATAATCCCCTTCTTCTTTCAACCTAGCTCGTTTATCAGCGTATTTTTGCGATAATTTAAAACGTCGTACTTCACGAGCTTTCATTGATTCTTTTGCCATATACCAAAGTGTTTAAGATTTTGTAAGGTCTTGTTTTGCGCGATTCTTAAATGGCAGCCCAAATTCGCGTAATAGAGCGTACCCTTCTTCATCGGTTTGTGCAGTGGTAACGAAAGTAATATTCATCCCCATAATTTTGCTGACTTTATCCATATCAATTTCAGGAAAAACAATCTGCTCGGTTATTCCAAGTGTGTAACTGCCACGTCCGTCAAACTTTTCTGCAATCCCATTGAAATCTCGTATCCGAGGTAATGCGGCAGCAATCAATCGTTCTAAGAATTCATACATCGTGTTGCGACGTAAGGTAACCCGCACTCCAATAGGCATTTTCCTTCGGAGTTTGAAATTAGATATGTCTTTTTTCGATAATGTTGTTACAGCTTTTTGACCGGTTATTGCGGATATTTCATTTATGGATACCTCAATGAGCTTTTTATCTGATATAGCCTGTCCTACACCTTGGTTGACAACTATCTTTTCTAAACGGGGTACCTGCATTTGGCTTTTGTATCCAAACTCCTTCATCAGGTCAGGTACGATGTTGTCGAGATACCGTTTCTTTAATGTCGGTGTATAGTTCATTACTTAATTTCCTCCCCTGATTTAACTGAATAACGCACTAATTTATCTTTATCATTTTTACGTCGTCCGATACGGGTTGGCGTATCAGATTTAGGATCGATATGCATCAGATTTGAGATATGTATCGGGGCTTCTTGTTTCAGGATACCGCCTTTTGGATATTTATTAGTCGGTTTTGAGTGTTTTGATACCATGTTTGCTCCTTCTACGATGGCTTTTGACTTATCCGGAAAAACCTCGAGTACTCTGCCGCGATGCCCCTTGTCATCGCCGGTATTAACAAAAACTGTATCTCCCTTTTTGATATGTAATTTCTTCGACATTCTGTAATGTTATATTTTAGAATTAAAAATATTCATTATGTCACATTTCTTGTACTTTCGTGCTAGTGTCCGAATATTTATTACAACACTTCGGGTGCTAACGAAATGATTTTCATATTATGGTCGCGCAATTCACGTGCTACCGGACCGAAGATACGAGTACCGCGAATTTCACCTGCATTGTTAAGTAATACGATGGCATTGTCGTCGAAACGAATATATGATCCATCTGCACGTCGTATTTCTTTTTTAGTCCGTACCACGATAGCGCGGCTTTTCTGTCCTTTCTTAATTTCACTTCCGGGCAATGCACTTTTTACGGCAACTACTATTTGATCGCCTATGGAGGCGTATCGTTTTCCGGTGCCGCCTAACACTCGGATACATAATGCTTCTTTTGCCCCGCTGTTATCAGCTACTGATACTCTGCTTTCTTGTTGAATCATGGTTACTTAGCTCTTTCAAGTATTTTGACTAATCTCCAACTTTTCCGTTTACTTAACGGTCGAGTTTCCATTATCAATACAGTATCGCCAACATGACTGGTTTCGTTTTCGTCGTGTACGATAAACCGCGTTGTTCGAGTTATAAACTTACCGTAAATAGCATGCTTGAGCTTTCGTTGCACTGCAACTACGATAGATTTTTTCATCTTATCGCTCACAACAACCCCAATACGTTCTTTTCTAAGTTTTCTCGCTATTTCTTTATTTTCTTTTTCTTGTTCCATTGTTGGTGCAAATTTTGAATACTCTTACAAGAATTGACTATTGGTTCGTTTACTCAATTGTACCTTCTAATTCACGTTTCCGCAATTCGGTGTTAAGTCGGGCGATTAAACGCCGTGAACCTTTAATTTTCAAAGGATTCTCTATAGGTGAAACGGCATGATTAAGACGCATTCTAAGAAGAGATTCTTTTTCTTCATCAATCCGTTCGAGTAATTCCTTATTGGCTAATTGCTTTATTTCAATAGTTTTCATTATCACACGTTTAAAGATTCAGTATAATCGTTCCTAATGATAAACTTGGTAATAATGGGTAGTTTCTGTGCTGCCAAACGCATCGCTTCTTTAGCAATATCTAATGGCACGCCATCGGCTTCAAACAAAATTCTCCCCGCATGTACCACAGCAACGAAACCCTCCGGTGCTCCTTTACCTTTCCCCATACGTACTTCAGCAGGTTTCTTGGTAATCGGTTTATCTGGAAAAACACGTATCCATATCTGTCCCTCACGTTTCATATAACGTGTTACTGCTTGACGTGCAGCCTCAATTTGACGTCCAGTTATCCATGCGTCTTCAAGTGCCTTTATTCCGAACGAACCGAAAGCGAGTTGATGTCCGCGCTGTGCGAATCCCTTCATCTTCCCTTTTTGCTGTCTGCGGAATTTAGTTTTCTTAGGTTGTAACATCGCTTGTTAATATTTTCTGTTATTAGTTATCATCTACTTAACTAAGTAGCGTAGATTAATTGCTTTGCAACAACTTATCGTTTTCGCTGCTTTTTAAAGGGGCCTTTTTGCTTCTGTGTTTTTAAACCGATATTTGGCGATAAATCGCGTTTACCGTAAATTTCACCTTTGCAAATCCACACTTTTATGCCTATCAGTCCAACTTTGGTAAGAGCTTCAGCGATATTGTAGTCAATATCAGCTCGGAATGTATGTAACGGTGTACGACCTTCTTTATACATTTCCGAACGAGCCATTTCCGCACCATTTAGACGACCAGAAATCATAACTTTTATTCCCTCTGATCCCATGCGCATTGTATTTCCAATAGCCATTTTAATTGCGCGACGGTAAGCTATCTTTCCTTCTATCTGACGTGCAATATTACTGGACACGATAACGGCATCTAATTCAGGGCGTTTTATTTCGAAGATATTTATCTGAACTTCTTTCTTGGTGATTTTTTTCAACTCTTCCTTCAGTTTATCAACTTCCTGTCCGGCTTTACCGATAATAATTCCTGGACGTGCAGTATGTACTGTAACAGTGATGAGTTTCAAAGTACGTTCGATTATGATGCGTGATATACTCGCTTTGGCAAGTCGCGCATTCAAATATTTGCGGATTTTTTCATCTTCTACCAATTTATCGGCGTAGTTCTTTCCGCCATACCAGTTAGAATCCCATCCACGGATAATACCTAATCGGTTGCTTATTGGATTACACTTTTGTCCCATCTGTATTGTTTATTCTTCGTTATCTGTTATTTGTTCAATTACTTGAAGGCTATCAAGTATGATAGTTACATGATTCGAGCGTTTACGAATTCTATGTGCTCTACCTTGTGGAGCTGGTCGTAGCCGTTTCAACATTCGGGCGGAGTCAACGAATATTTGTTGAACAAACAGATTGCTATCCTCAAGTCTAACGCCTTCGTTCTTGGTTTTCCAGTTAGCTATTGCAGAGAGTAAGAGTTTTTCGAGTCTACGCGCTGCTTCTTTTGGGCTGAATTTCAGAATATCTATTGCCGCATTTACATTTTTGCCGCGAATTTGATCTGCTACCAGACGCATTTTGCGTGGTGAGGTCGGACAATCGCGTAAAATGGCAATATATTTTGACATTCGCTCTTTTTTGAGCATATCTGCTCTGTTTCGTTTTCGTGCACCCATTTTTATTCAGTTTATAATATGCTGTTCGCGACGTGTTTGGTCAAAATGATTTACTATTTAGAGTTTTTCTTTCCGGCGTGACCTCTAAAAATACGGGTTGGTGAAAATTCGCCTAATTTGTGTCCTACCATATTTTCGGTAACATATACCGGTATGAACTTATTTCCATTATGTACTGCAATGGTATGCCCTACAAAATCCGGCGTTATGGTTGAGCGTCGAGCCCATGTTTTTATAACTGATTTTTTGCCTGATTTAGCTAATGTAAATACTTTCCGCCCTAATTTAAAATCAATGTATGGTCCTTTTTTTAATGAACGACTCATGTTTGCTTTGTATTAAAAATTAACAAGTTAATTATTTTTTCCTGCGTTCAAGGATAAATTTATTCGAAATTTTCTTGGTATCACGGGTTTTGTATCCTTTGGCAAGTAATCCTTTGCGTGAACGAGGGTGACCACCTGATGCTTTACCTTCGCCACCACCCATTGGATGGTCAACTGGGTTCATTGCTACACCTCTGTTCCGTGGACGACGACCCAACCAGCGATTACGACCTGCTTTTCCAGAAGCTTCGAGTATATGGTCTGAATTAGATACTGTTCCAACAGTTGCTTTACAAGTAGTGAGAATTAAACGCGATTCACCAGATGGCAATTTTATGTTAGCATATTTACCTTCTCGAGCAGTTAGTTGGGCATAAGAACCTGCACTGCGTGCAATTGCGCCACCTTGACCAGGATATAATTCAACATTATGAATTACAGTGCCTAAAGGTACCTCAGAGAGATAAAGTGCGTTACCAATTTCAGGGGCTACACCTTTTCCGGATACTACTTTTTGTCCTACTTTAATCCCGCTTGGCGCAATAATGTACCTTTTTTCACCGTCAGCATATACAAGTAAGGCTATGTGTGAAGTACGATTAGGATCATACTCTACCGTTTTCACTGTAGCTGGAATCCCTTCTTTATCGCGCAAAAAATCAATCATTCGGTATCTGCGTTTATGTCCACCACCAAGATAGCGCATGGTCATTTTTCCGGTATTATTACGTCCTCCACTTTTTCCAATACCGTGCAAGAGCGATTTCTCCGGGGTGTCTGAGGTTAATTCGTCGAATGTGCAAATCTCTCTGAACCTCAATGCCGGTGTTGTTGGTTTATATTTCTTTGTTGCCATTTTCTTAGATACTGTTTCTAAATGTTACTATAGAAATCTATCGTGTCGCCTTCTGCAAGGGTTACAACAGCTTTTTTGTATGAACTAGTTTTGCCTGCAAGAACTCCAGTGCGTGAGTATCGTACTTTTCGTTTACCGCTATAGCGCATGGTATTTACGTCAGTTACAGTAACATTATAAATAAATTCGATTTCCTCTTTTATCTGAATCTTATTGGCTCTTTTGTCAACAATAAATCCGAAGCGGTTCAGTTTTTCACCAATGGCTACCATTTTTTCGGTGGTAACCGGTTTTATCAAAATATTCATATCGTTAATGATTATACTGTTTATCTTTTGTAACGCTGTGTATTTTAGCGTGTGTTATTCGATTCCGAAATTTTTCTCTAATACCGCTACTGAACTTTCAGTTAATACTAAAACTGAGGCATTTAAGATGTCATAAGTGCTTAATTCGGTAGCAATTGTAACTTTGGAATCTTGCAAATTTCGGGATGACAAATATACGTTATTATTTAGTTCTGATAAAACAAAAAGTGATTTTTTATTGTTTTTCTCGAAACTATTTTTTATTGCTACAAACTCTTTTGTCTTAGGACGTTCAAAATTAAAATCTTCAATTATGAATATCTGAGATTCTTTAACTTTATACGACAGTGCAGATTTTCGGGCAAGTCGTTTAATTTTTTTGTTGAGTTTGAAACTATAATCTCGTGGACGTGGACCAAAAATTCTACCTCCTCCAACAAATACCGGTGATTTAGCGCTACCCGCTCTTGCTGTACCAGTACCCTTTTGCTTTTTAATTTTTTTAGTACTACCTGATACTTCAGCACGTTCTTTTGCTTTGTGCGTACCTTGCCTATTATTTGCGAGATATTGTTTTACATCTAAATAAATGGCATGGTCGTTGGGTTCTAATCCGAAAATGGTGTCATTTAGTTCAACAGTACGACCTGTTTGTTCACCTTTGATGTTATATACTGCTACTTCCATTATTTCTCGATAATTATGTATGAACCTTTAGCGCCAGGAACACTTCCTTTTATTAATAATAAATTATGTTCAGGAATAATCTTCATTATTTGTAGATTGAGTAATTTCACTTTATCGCCACCCATTCTGCCTGCCATGCGGATTCCTTTGAATACGCGAGATGGGAAAGATGCTGCACCTACTGAGCCTGGTGCGCGGAGACGATTGTGCTGACCATGAGTTGCATCATTTACGCCACTAAAACCATGACGTTTAACAACTCCCTGAAATCCTTTACCTTTTGATATTCCACTTATGTCAACCCAAATATCATCTTTAAAATAATCGACAGTTATTACATCGCCAATTTTCCATTCTTCAATAATACCTCTCAGCTCAACTACTTTTCGTTTGGGTAAGGTGTTGGCTTTTTTGAAATGTCCTATTTCTGGCTTATTGCAACGTTTCTCTTTTTTATCGTCGAATGCTAATTGAATAGCGTCGTAGCCTTCGTTTACAACAGTTTTAATCTGTGTTACTACGCATGGACCTACTTCGAGAACTGTTACCGCATGGTTTTTTCCTTGTTCGTCGAATATAGAGGTCATTCCTATCTTTTTTCCAATTAATCCCGGCATCTTGCTTTACGATTAAATTCAAGTTATTCTAAAAAATCTTAACGCTAAAAGAATTCAATATCAGACTTTTATTTCTACTTCCACACCACTTGGTAATTCCAGTTTCATCAGTGCATCAATGGTTTTGGGTGTAGAGCTATAAATGTCTATCAAACGTTTGTATGATGAGAGCTGAAATTGTTCTCTCGATTTCTTATTTACGAAAGGTGAACGTAGAACTGTAAATATCCGGTGATGAGTTGGTAAGGGTATTGGACCACTTACTACAGCACCTGTTGTTTTTACAGTTTTTACTATTTTTTCGGTAGAATTATCTACTAAATTATGATCGTAAGATTTCAATTTAATTCTTATCTTTTGCGCCATAGCACCTTATTGTTAATATGTTTTTGTTAGTTCTATCTTAGTTTATTAATGTCCATCGTGTTTGCCCAATACTTTTTCTATTATTTTTTGAGCTATTTCGGCTGGAACCGGATCGTATTGTGAAAATTCCATGGTTGATGTTGCTCTACCTTGCGTCAATGTTCGTAGTACGGTTACATAACCAAATTGTTCTGCCAATGGTACGAAAGCCTTTATTGTACGGAGGTTAGCTTTAGAATCCATTCCCTCCATGCGTCCTCTACGTTTGGTTATATCTGTTATCACATCGCCAACATAATCTTCAGGCGTAACAACTTCGAGTTTCATTATTGGTTCGAGAAGCACCGGTCGTCCTTTCGGAGCTGCATTTTTAAATGCTTCTTTAGCTGCTATTTCAAATGATATTGAGTCTGAATCTACTGCGTGGAACGAACCATCTGTTAATACAACTTTTAGATTATCCAATCTATATCCTGCTAAAGGACCATTTTGCATTGCTGCCTGAAATCCTTTTTGAATAGAAGGTATGTATTCTTTTGGGATATTACCGCCTCTGATTTCATTTACAAACTGTAATCCGGTTACTCCGCTATCAGCTGCCGAGAGGGTTACTGAAATATCAGCAAATTTTCCACGTCCACCCGATTGTTTTTTAAATACTTCGCGGTACGAAACCGTTCCAGTTAAAGCTTCTTTATAGGTAACTTCAGGAACACCTTTATTACATTCTACCAAAAATTCACGCTTGAGCCTATCCATTATTATCTCCAAATGTAACTCACCCATTCCGTGAATGGTAGTTTGTCCGGTTTCTGAATTGAATCGCACAATGAAAGTTGGGTCTTCTTCCGCAAGTTTACTAAGTGCTATACTCAATTTATCTATTTCAGCTTGTGTCTTTGGTTCTATAGCTATACCAATAACCGGCTCGGGAAAAACTATTGTTTCTAAATAGAGAGGATTTTCTTCGTTACAGATTGTATCTCCGGTTTTTATGTCTTTAAACCCTACCATTGCGCAAATGTCGCCAGCCTCAATAAAATCACGCGGGATTTGCTTATTTGCGTGCATGTGATATAGTCGGGTGATACGGTTGCGATTTCCGGTTCGTGGATTGTAAACTGTACTGCCTGAACGGAGTGTACCTGAGTAAACACGAACAAAAGCAAGTTTTTCAACAAAACGGTCGGTAGAAATTTTAAATGCTAACGCAGTCAAAGGATCAGTAGCTACCGGATTTCGGGTTTCAGTTTGTTCAGTTTTTGGATTGGTACCGGTTACAGCACCTACATCTAAAGGACTTGGCAAAAAACTTGCTGCCGCATCAAGTAAACTTTGTATCCCTTTGTTACGAAAAGCTGAACCACAAAGAATTGGTACTACACTAAAATTAAGCGTTGCTTTCCGTAAGGCAGCAGTTATTTCTTCTTCGGTAATTGAATCTGAGTCTTCAAAGAACTTTTCTAAAAGGTGATCATCAAAACCTGCAACTGCTTCCACTAATTTGGCTCGCCATTCATTTGTTACTTCAATCATATTTGCAGGAATCGGAATATATTCGTATTTCGTTCCTAAAGTTTGATCGTCGTGCCAAATAATTGCTTTATTCTTTATTAGGTCAATAACGCCTTCGAAAGTTTCCTCTTCTCCTATTGGAATTTGGATTGGAACTGGATTTGCTCCAAGTTTCTCCTGAATTTGACTGACTACCGTAAAAAAGTCTGCACCTGCTCTATCCATTTTGTTGATAAATGCAATTCGCGGTACGTGGTATTTGTTAGCTTGCCGCCAAACCGTTTCCGATTGAGGCTGCACACCACCTACGGCACAGAACACTACGATAGCTCCGTCTAATACCCGTAAAGACCGTTCTACTTCTACGGTAAAATCTACGTGTCCCGGAGTGTCAATAATATTAATCTTGTATTGATTATTTTGGAAGTTCCAGTATGCGGTTGTCGCTGCGGATGTGATTGTTATACCCCGTTCCTGTTCTTGAACCATCCAATCCATTGTGGCTGCTCCATCGTGAACCTCACCCATTCGATGGGTGATTCCGGTGTAAAACAATATTCGTTCGGTTGTTGTGGTTTTACCAGCATCTATATGAGCCATTATGCCCAAGTTCCTGGTAAAATTCAAATCTGTTGCCATCGCAATTTACCAACTGCACGCCCGGAGTTTCCTTGTAAGCAAGGACTTTCAGGATGCGTATTAAACAAAATAATTAAAATCTGAAATGTGCAAACGCTTTGTTTGCTTCCGCCATTTTATGCGTATCTTCTTTTTTCTTATATGCGCCGCCTTCTTCGTTGTAAGCTGCCAAAATCTCTGAATATAATTTCTCGCACATGGATTTACCGGAGCGTTTCCGAGAATACAGCACAAGGTTTTTCATCGAAATTGATATTTTACGGTCTGCACGTATTTCCATTGGTACTTGAAAAGTTGCGCCACCTACTCTACGACTTTTTACTTCGACTTGCGGAGTGATATTTTCCAACGCTTTTTTCCACATCTCCAGAGGAGTTTTGTTGAGCTTTTGCGCTTTTTCATCCAACAAATCAAGTGCATCGTAGAATGATTGTGCTGCTACACTTTTCTTTCCTTTGCGCATCAAGTTGTTAATAAACCGGGTAACCTGTATGTCTTTAAACTTTGGATCCGGTACTAAAATTCGCTTCTTTGGTTTTCCTTTTCTCATTGTCTTTTTTTCGATTTAGGAGGTACTACCTAAAATCTTTATTTTTTCTTAGCCGGTGCTGCTGCTGCTTTGGCTTTTGGTCGTTTGGCGCCATATTTAGAACGGCGTTGTCTGCGTCCATCAACTCCTGCTGCATCAATTGCTCCTCGAATTAAGTGATAACGTACTCCTGGGAGATCTTTCACTCTGCCTCCGCGTATCAATACGATGGAGTGCTCTTGTAAATTATGACCTTCGCCCGGTATGTATGCGTTTACTTCTTTCTGATTTGTAAGCCTAACTCTCGCTACTTTACGCATCGCCGAATTTGGCTTCTTAGGTGTTGTAGTGTAAACTCTAACACATACGCCTCTTCGTTGTGGACACGAATCTAACGCTGGCGCTTTGCTCTTAGTCTTTACTTTTGTTCGACCTATTCTAACCAATTGTTGAATCGTAGGCATATAGATTCTGTATTACTTTATTTGTTTCTCTTTTCAAATCGGAGTGCAAAAATAGGATATTATTATTTAATCAAACAAATATTTCAGCAATTTTATTAACATTTTTTGAAATAAAAATAAAGCTCTGTTTATAAAGATTCTTACTCCAAAATAAGTTGTTTTTTCCTCTTCATTTATCCTTTTTTTTGGCAACTTTGATCACCTTTGGAGCAATTCGGGAGAAACTGGACGCGCGTTTTCGGCGTTTTTCACCTCAAAATTAAAATTGCTTCTAAATTCATGTTCAATTTACTGGAGATTGTTTGCTTAATTTGTCCTTCGTTTTTTAGGAAGAAATACTACTTTTGATGCTTCAAGAAATTTGAAAATTTGCGAATTTGAAAATTTGAAAATGCGCTAATCTGAAGATTTGAAAACGAAGACTATTTTTTAAATTAACAAAATCAATTATAATCATGGATTTATCAAACAACAATACACGCATCGAAAAGCTCAAACAACTTTTTCCGGAAGCTGTGAGCGACAGTAAAATTGATTTTGAACGATTGCAGCAACTATTGGATGAAAATCTGGTGAAAGAAACCCAACGTTATGAATTACAATGGGCTGGCAAGCGTAATGTTTACGATCAGATACGCCTTCTCCCCTACCCTACCGTAATTCCCAACCAAAAAAAAAGTATCCGGTTCGATCAATCGCAGCATTGCTTTATTATAGGTGAGAATCTCGACGTATTGCGCCTACTCCAAAAATCGTATTTCGGAAAAATCAAACTCATTTATATTGATCCGCCCTACAACACGGGCAATGATTTCATTTACAACGATTCGTATTCGCAAGCATCAAAACAGGAAGAAATAATGAGTGGCTACCGCGACGCTGCAAGTGGTAATCTCGTAAAAGATGATTTGTATCGGCGTAATGTGCGCGAGAGTGGCAGGTTTCATTCTAATTGGCTGAACATGATGTATCCGCGATTGTTTCTTGCCCGAAATCTGTTGCGCGACGATGGTGCTATTTTCATTTCTATTGACGACAACGAATTGGCAACACTGCGCTTATTGATGGACGAACTTTTTGGCGAAGAAAATTTTGTTTGCAATATTATTTGGAAAAAGCGCGGCGGTCCACCCAATGATAAGGAAATTGCTTCTATCCATGAATATATTCTTGTGTTTGCCAAGAACATCGAATTATTCAAAGCCAATTTATTGCCACGCGATAAAGACAGTGAAACCAAGTTCAAAAACCCTGACAATGATCCGGCTGGCAAGTGGTATGCCGAAACTTTCACCTTCAATGCACGAGGTGGACGCTTCACGCCAAGTTGCTATTACCCAATAGTTAATCCACTGACGCAATTGGAGATTTACCCACCCGAAGGAAGGTGTTGGCGTTGCAATCAAGACGACTATTTCAAACTTTTGGAAGAGGGACGGGTTATTTTTTCGAACAATGGTAAAGGTGCGCCGCAGTATAAAAAATATTTGGCTGAAGTGAGAGATGGTTTCACAACGCCCTCGATTTGGGACGATGTGGACTACACCTCGCATGGCACAAAGGATGTGAAAGAATTGCTGGGTAGCGCAGTATTTGAAAACCCAAAACCACTTGCGCTGATTAAACGGATTATTGTCA
>JFJP01001992.1_pt1 | contig 17980 bp, 12 predicted proteins | sample 431651 | NCBI WGS metagenome assembly JFJP01 (sample SAMN02602958, study PRJNA72255) | Microbial mat metagenome, whole genome shotgun sequencing project. | biome: fresh water; feature: sink hole; material: water; isolation source: purple microbial (photo- and chemosynthetic) mats found in...
TACACACCCATTTCGGCATCTTCGCCGAATGCCTTGCGCCATGCGGCTTTCCGAGGAGCGTGTTACTTGGCGGTGTCAAAGTCGGGTTTCAATATGGATGTCAATGATTGAGTAATGTCTCGTGACGCTGTGTGACGGATACATTTCCAGGGCAGGAATCAGAGCACTTCAGGCAGTGCGCCAGCGTAACGATTGGCGCTGACACCCTGAGCTACCACTACCGTCATCAGCGATGAACAGCGTTGGCTATTGAAATCGGGACTTGCTCGCCAGCATGGTCTTCATCGCCTCCAGGCGGGCAGCGCCACCGGCCTTGTCCGGCGTACTGTCGGCTTTGCCGCCCGAGAAGCGCAGGTCGTCCTTGCCCATTTCAGCGATGAAGCGCGACGCTTCGCAGGGAATGAGTTCTCGCCCCTGCTTGCGTTTCTCGCAATAGCTGATGTGCAGCGAGCGCTGGGCGCGGGTGATGCCGACGTACATCAGACGGCGTTCTTCCTCGATCTTGTCCGGCGCCTGCGATTCGCGGTGCGGCAGCACGCCTTCCTCGACACCGACCATGAAGACGTGCCTGAACTCCAGCCCCTTGGCCGCGTGCAGGGTTGACAACTGAACCGCGTCGGGCCGGCTGTCGCCTTCCTGCTTGTCGAGCAGATTGATCAGCGCAATCATCTGCGCCAGCTCAATCAGGCTCTTGCCGTCGTCCTCACCTTTTTTCGTCAGCCACTTCACCAGTTCCTGCACATTGTCCCAGCGCAACATGGCGATGCGCTTGTCGTCCTCGTCGTGCAGCCAGGCCTCGTAGCCGATAGCCACCAGCAGGTCGTTCATGACCTGTTCGACCGGCTCGCGTGCGGCACGGTATTCAAGACGGTTGATGAACGCGCAGAATTCGAGCAGCGGCGCCAGTTGGCGCGGCTGTACGCAAGGCGCGAAGCCTTCCTCGAAGGCGGCGGCAAAGAGCGAGAGCTGGCGCTTGCCGGCATAGGTGCCGAGCGCTTCTAGCGTCGCCCCGCCGACCCCGCGCTTGGGCGTCGTCACGGCGCGGATGAAGGCCGGATCGTCATCGCTGTTGGCCAGCAGGCGCAGATAGGAGGTGATGTCCTTGATCTCAGCCTTGTCAAAGAAGGATTGCCCGCCCGACAAGGCATAGGGGATGCGCTGATCGCGCAACTGCTGTTCCAGCGCCCGCGCCTGAAAATTGCCGCGGTAGAGGATAGCGTAGTCGCGAAATTCGCTGCGCTGCTCGAACTTGTGCGCCTGCAGCTTCATCACCACCGACTCGGCTTCCTTCTCGTTGTCCTTGCATACGGTCACGGTAATCGGGTCGCCATGGCCGAGGTCGGACCACAGTTTCTTGTCGAACAGCTTTGCGTTGTGCGAGATGAGCGCATTGGCCGCCTTGAGGATGCGCACTGTCGAGCGGTAATTCTGTTCGAGCTTGATCAGCTTGAGATTTGGGTAATCGCGTGGCAGGCCGCGCAGATTCTCGATGTCGGCCCCGCGCCAGGCGTAGATGGCCTGGTCGTCGTCACCCACCGCGGTAAACGCCGCACGCGGACCGGCCAGTTGTTTGAGCATCTGGTACTGGCAGGCATTGGTATCCTGATACTCGTCGACGAGCAGGTAACGCAGGCGGTTCTGCCACTTGTCGAGTACTTCCGGATGGTGCTCGAAGAGCTCAACAGGCAGAGAAATGAGATCGTCAAAATCGACTGCCTGATAGGCCTTCAGCGTGGCCGAATAGCTGGCGAAGGCGAGGGCCGCGAGTTTCTCGCTTTCGTTGCCGGCGATTTTCAGCGCCTGATCCGGAGAGGTCCGTGTGTTCTTCCAACTGGAAATTGTCGATTGCAGGCGGCGAATGGTCGCCTTGTCTGCGCTGCCGGAGAAATCGGAAATGATGCCGAAGCTGTCGTTGGCATCGAAGATCGAGAAACGCGGCTTGTATCCCAGCGCCTTGGCCTCCTCGCGCAGGATGCGCACGCCGAGCGAGTGGAAGGTCGAAATGGTCAAGCAGGAGGGTTTAGCCTTGAGCAGCCGGCCGACGCGTTCCTGCATTTCCTTCGCCGCCTTGTTGGTAAAGGTGATGGCTGCGATGTTGGACGGGCTGAAGCCGCAATCCTCGATCAGATAGGCGATTTTTTGCGTGATGACGCGCGTCTTGCCCGAGCCGGCACCGGCCAGAACGAGCAGGGGACCGTCGAGGTAGCGTATGGCTTCGCGTTGCGGAAGATTAGGCAGGGAGGACATTCGGTAGATAGTGCTCGAGTTCAGAATCCAGCCCAGAGGATACAAAGTCTACGCAAGGCAAGACCCGACAAGTCTGCTTTGCGTTAGCTTTGCTGCGCCTTTGCGGTGAACGTTTATCAGAAGTAGAGAACGGCAAGCGAGGCCGCCAGCAGCACGGCGATCAGGCCGAGCAGGAGGTTTTGCCGGCGCTGGGCGCTGGCGATGGCAAAGAGCAGCGGTGCCAATTCGGCAGCGCGTTCGCGCGTCAACGCCTGATGCACCAGACGCGGCAACTGGGGCAGGGTGCGCACCCAGTTTGGTGCTTCCTGCTTCAGCCCGCGCGCCAGCGCACGCCAGCCGAGTTGCTCGCTCATCCAGCGTTCGAGGAAAGGCTTGGCGGTCGTCCACAAATCAAGATTGGGGTCGAGTTGCCGCCCCAGCCCTTCGACATTGAGCAGGGTTTTTTGCAGCATGACGAGTTGCGGCTGAATTTCGACGTTGAAGCGGCGCGAAATCTGGAACAGGCGCAGCAGGACACGGCCGAAGGAAATTTCGTGCAGCGGACGGTCAAAGATCGGCTCGCAGACCGAGCGGATGGCTGATTCGAACTCATCGACGCGGGTATCCGGCGGCGCCCAGCCGGCTTCAACGTGAGCCGTTGCCACACGCTTGTAATCACGCTGGAAGAAAGCCAGAAAGTTTTGCGCCAGGTAATTCTTGTCGCTGTCGGTCAGCGTGCCGACGATGCCGAAATCGAGGGCGATGTACTTGCCGTGGTGCACTTCGTCGACGGCCACGAAAATGTTGCCAGGGTGCATGTCGGCATGGAAAAACCCGTCGCGGAAAACCTGGGTGAAGAAGATTTCGACGCCAGCCCGCGAAAGTGCGGAAAGGTCGATGCCGGCAGCTATCAAGGCTTCATTCTGACTGATCGGGATGCCGTGCATGCGTTCCATCACCATCACCGTTGTCGTGCAGTGATCCCAATAGACTTCGGGCACCAGCAGCAGCCTCGAATCGGTGAAATTGCGCCGCAATTGCGAGCAGTTGGCTGCTTCGCGCATCAGGTCGAGCTCGTCGTAGAGATACTTGGCGAACTCGGCAACGACTTCGTGCGGCTTCAGCCGCTTGCCGTCGGACCAGATTTTTTCGAGTAGCCCGGCCAGTGTATCGAGCAGCGACAGATCATTGGCAATAACACCGTGCATGTTCGGGCGCAGGATCTTGACCGCCACCTCGTGCCCGCCGTCCTCGGGGCGCAATCGGGCAAAATGCACCTGCGCTACCGACGCACTGGCCACAGGCGTGGAATCGAACTCGGCAAAGACCTCGCTGGCCGGCCGACCATAGGCTTCTTCGATCTGCTGCAGAGCCAGTTCGGATGAAAAAGGCGGTACCCGATCCTGCAATTTGGCCAGTTCGTCAGCGATGTCGAGCGGCAAAAGGTCGCGCCGGGTCGACAGCATCTGACCGAATTTGACGAAAATCGGCCCGAGCGCCTCCAGCGCCAGGCGCAGGCGAACCGCATGCGGCGTATCGAAGCGCCGCCAGAAGTGCACCAGGCGGGACAGCGCCGCCAGCCGGCCACTCGGCTCGTGTTCGAAAATTATCTCGTCGATGCCGAAACGGCTGGCAACGCGGAGAATTTTGGCGAGACGGAAAAGGCGCATGGGAAGGCAAAACAGAATGCGAAAGAGAGAGTTTATCCCGAATCCGCTTTTGCGCAGCGTGCAAATACCTTCTTTGTTGCCCATTGCACAGGACAGGGTCTTGTTCAGGCAGGCTTTCGCACGGCGATCCGGAAAATTGACCTGAAAGGCACACCGCTCATTCTGAGCGTGGCAGAATATCGACGCTTGCCTACTAGTTAGTCAAGCTGAAAAGCATGGAAAAACCGTCATTCTGGCGAAGCCGTCCTGAGGAAGTACTCTCGGGGAGCCGGAATCCTGTGATGCGCTACCGGCTTTGTGCCCCAAGGGTATTTCCTTCGGGGTACACTTACTTCGGTCGCCTTCGCGGGAACGACGGAAACGAATAAGCTTTTCCCTAACTCATTGAGAATCAAACCAGCGGTCACGTACCGTCTGTCACTGAAGAGACGCCCTGATTGAAACGGCAAGTGCCCGTTTGCAGGCGCATACGAAACCTTCCTGGAAATGACGGATATCCGGATTTTCTGGTGGAAAGGCAAGGTTTTGGTCGGGGGACTCAGCAAGGGTTGACCTTTGCGGCGTTAACAAATCAAGCCAACGGCTTTGCCGGTGGTATTTGACTCGTGCCGGATCAATAGCGAAGAATCTCGGCATTCTTGAGTATAGCGCTGGAAAAGGTCAGGCCGATGAGGTCAGCCATCTTGATATTCACGTAGAGCTTGCCTTTCTTGTTGCGCTCGACCGGAATATCTGAGGGCTTCGTGCCGTCAAGAATCCTGAGCGCCGCCGCAATCGACCACTCGCCCTGTTTGGCAGCCACCTTGGTCAGCCCGATCATGGCATAAGGCATCATCCATTCGTTGTTTGCGCCGACCGGAATCTTGACGTTCTTCTCGACAAAACGGATGGATTCCGCCTCGTTCCAGCCCGGAATACCCACATGACTGATGAACAGAATCGAGTCCACCTCAGCTTGCAGCTTGAGGAAACATTTTTGCCATTCCTCGACCGTCTTGACCAGATAGATCTTGTCGAGTTTGACCTTGAGAAGTTTCTGATAACCATCGACGTTTTTCTTCTCGGTATTGTCATCCACGGAAATCAATCCAACCCGCTTGCCCTTGGCATTGTTCTGCAACTGCTCGGCCAGACGATGTACAAGATCGACTTCGACCATGCCGGTCGTGTTCCTGTAGGGCAAACCATAGACCGAGGCATCCCAGTTAACCCCGTTGAAGACAAAAGGCAACGCGGCATCCTTGTAATAGGCCAGCAACACATATTTCGCTGCATCATCGTCTGAGGTGATGACCACATCCGGCTTGAAATCCTGAATAAAGGCATTGGCTCGCCTTGCGGCGGCAAGTTTGTCGGATTCTCCTGTGCGATTCTTGGTGTCCATGTAGAACGCCCGGTATTCGATTCCCTTGCTCAACGCGACATCGCGCATCGTCTTTTCGATAGAATCCGTCCAGGGATAGCCGGCATGGTAGGACGCAACGTGCAGGATTTTCTTGCCGACAAATTTCTCGGCCGCGACCACATTGCCGGGCAGTGACAGCAGCAACAGCATGGTCAGCAAGAGTTCCAGAAAACCGGTTTTCACGCGCATGTAATTTTTCCTGACCGATCAGGGCATTCGTGCAAACGCCCTGTCAAGCAATACTAATAGTTTACTGGCAAAGGTCAACGAAGACACTTGATGGCCTGCGATAAACCCATTGTGCAGAAGGCGCCGTCGTCGCGGGGTGCGGCGTGCGCGTCTTGACATCGTGTACCGCCGGATAGGACGTGGCGAGTCGGATGGCAGGTCCGTTGCCGCCCTGCGCTGCGAGAACGGTCCCACTCATGCGGCAGCGCGGGATTCCATCAACTGCTCGAAGGCACCGGTTGGCAAGGGTTTTGAGAAGTAATACCCTTGGCCATAATCACAGCCCATTCTGGACAGAATGCTCTTCTGATCCTCGCTTTCGACTCCTTCGGCAATCACGCAGATCCCGAACTTGTGCGCCATGGCGATGATGGCCTCGCACAGCGCCTGATCGCCGCCACCGATTTCGAGCTGATTGACGAAGGCTTTATCGATTTTCAGGTAATCGAGAGGGAACTTGCGCAGGTAGGAGAGCGACGAGTAGCCGGTGCCAAAGTCGTCGATCGAGATCTGCAGGCCTGCCGTGCGCAATGACGAGAGTCGTTCGATGACGCCGTGACTCGAGTGCATCAGGATGCCTTCGGTGATCTCCACGACCACGGCGTCGCCGGGCAGCGGCAGTGACATCAGAAAACTCAGCCAGTCGGAAGTGCAGTCGCGTTCACCGAGGTACTGCAAGGGGGAGGTGTTGATCGATATCTGGAAATCCGGATGGAAACGCTCACGCCACTTGGCCGTCTGGGTGACCGCCTCGCGAAATACCCAGTCACCGATGTTGCAGATGAGCCCGGTTTCCTCGGCAATGTGGATGAACTCGTCGGGGCCGACCCAGCCCCGTGTGGGATGCTCCCAGCGGATCAGTGCTTCGGCCTTGCGGATCATGCCGCTGCGCAAGTCTACGATAGGCTGGAAATTCAGGGAGAACTGGCTTTCCTCCAGGGCGATCCGCATGTCACTGATCGTCTGCATGCGCACGACCGCTGCTTCCTGAAGCTTGCGGGTGAAGTACTGGAAGCGGTTGCGCCCCTCCTTCTTGGCCATGTACATGGCTTGATCGGCGTTGCGCAGGAGTTCGTCAATGTTGCCGGCGTCGTTGGGATAGAGCGTAATGCCGATGCTGGCAGAGACGTAGGTCAGATTGGTGGATAGATCGAAGGGGCGGGCAAGCTCTTTCAGTATTTCGTCGGCAATCCGTTCGATGTCCTTGTGATTATCGATGTCGGACAGAATGATGGTGAACTCGTCGCCGCCCAGACGGGCCAGGGTATCGGTCAGGCGAATGCATTTGGTCAGACGTCGCGCTGTTTCAACCAGCAGCAGGTCTCCCTGGTCATGCCCCAGGGTGTCGTTGACGTCCTTGAAGTGGTCGAGGTCAAGGAAGAGCAAGGCCAGCATGCGACTGGAGCGATCCGATGATCTGATCGCCTGTTCAAGCCGGTCGTGAAACATCCGGCGATTGGGCAGATTGGTCAACGGGTCGTAGTTGGCTTCTCGCCAGATTAATTCTTCCGCACGCTTCTTTTCCAGATTGGCGCTGTGCAAGCGGTGAGTCATGAGTTCAAATGAACGGTGCAGTTCGTCGACTTCGAGGCTGGTATTCTCAAAATCGAGCCTTGCGCCGAGGTTCTCCTCGGCGATCGACGACATTTTGCGCGAAAGCGACAGGATGGGGCGGACAAAACGTCCGGCGAACCAAGCAAATATTCCGCCGCCAATGGCCACACTAACCACCAGGATCAGCAAAACCATGCCGAGGAACTGGTTGCGCTGCGCATTGATTTCGATGGTCGGCATGACCAGTGCAAGATACCAGCCCCACGGCCGGAACGCGCCCAGCGCCACGAACGCCGCGCGTTCCGCGACCTCGATTTCGATCAGCCCGGTAGGATCGGCAAGAATGCGCCGCAAGGCGTCCGGGCGAAAGTCGCTGGTATGCCGGTCGCCCGCTACGAAAACCATGCTTCCATCGTCGGCGAGAATGTAGAGGCGGCCATTTTCACCCAGCCGGTAATCTTTAAGCCCGGCAAGAAATTCTCTTTGGGAATTCTGGACGTAGGTTTCGACGTCAACGACGCCGCTGTCGACCAGCACGCCGTGTGCCTCCCTCAGTTTTACCAGCAGCGAATGAACTTCGCCATTCATCAGCTTCTCGTTCAAGCTGCCGGTGAGACGATCGATCGTAAATACCCCGGCGATCGAAAGGGCCAGGCCGACGGAAAATATGGCGCCGCAGGCCAGCAGGTTAAGCTTGAAAGAGAGGCGCAGATTACTCAAAAACGGTCCTTCAGCTCAGGCGCAGAGCATGAATGTGGTAATACATTGCTTCAACTTCATTTGACTGTCATTACTCATGCTCAAGCTGCTCGAAAAGCAGTAATGGAAAGCGCCCCGGCGATGATAAACCATTCATGTAGTACGTGAAAGGAGCTGAGTGAACTAGTGAACTCGCCGAAGAAACACCACTGGCAGGCAGCATCAGAGGCGGATGTCATCCGCATTCATCGTCGCCCTGCTGGCGCAGGTTGCTCAGTCGAGCGATATCCTGCCGGCCTGAACGACTTCGCGCATCTTCTCCAGACGGAACTTCAGATTATTGGTAAAGACCTGCTGCGTCGCCCCCTGCGCTTCGGCACCCTGCTCGCGAAGTCTGGCAATGACGGCCGGTTGCTCCAGCACCCTGAGCAGGGCATCATTGAACTTCTTGCGAACCGGCGCAGGGATTCCCGCCGGTCCGACGAGGCCGAACCAGCCATCCAGATTGGCGCCTTCCAGTCCGAGTTCGTTGAAGGTCGGAACATCGGGCAGCAGGTCGCTACGCTTGCTGGCCGCAATGGCGACAGGGACAAGGCGACCCGCCTGGATATGCGGCAGGGCCGATGGCAGATTATCGAACATCATGTCACTTTGCCCGGAAAGCAGATTGTCGAGTGCGGGGGCCGCGCCGCGATACGGCACATGCGGAATGTCTGTCTTGCTCGCGTATTCAAAATTCGCCAGCCACAGGTGCCCCATGCTACCGTTCCCCGCCGAAGCACAGGTATAGCGGCTGGGATGACTGCGCACCAGCGCCAGCAGTTCATCCATGTTCTTGACCGGAACCTTTCCGGGATTGACGACGAGCACATTGGCAACCGAACCGATGCCGCCGAGCAAGGAAAAATCGCGGATGGGATCGTAGGTGGTTTCCTTCTGCAGCAATGGATTGGCGATGTGCGTTGAATTCGACGCCATGCCGATCGTATAACCGTCTTTCTCCGCCCGCGTCACGACGATGGTGCCCAGGGAGCCGCCGGAACCGGCTTTGTTCTGCACCACGATGGGCTGCCCCAGTTCCTTGCCGAGCGGCTCGGCAAGGATGCGTGCGACGATGTCGGTCGTCCCGCCCGGCGGGAAGGGCACAATCAGGCGAATGGTCCGGTCTGGAAAGCTCTCCGCCCAGACAAGGCCGGTCGACAGAAAAAGAAACAGCACAGCCAAGGCTCTCTTGACGACTGGCGGCTTCAACAGGGCCATCACCCACCTCCGAAAACAAACCTGACAGAAAAAGCGTAGCGCAGACGGGCAAGAAAAGAAATTGACAGTGCCGCCAAACGACTTGTCTCCCCGTGTTTTTTTGGCGCGTCAGCGAAACAAAGTCACCCCAACCACACGACCCAAAGAATCATCGGCTTTTACGCTCCGAACAATACACGAACTCCACCTCTTTAACCCCGAAAATCTCTACCCCCTACCGAAATCGCGAAATAACTGCCTGAAATCAACAAGCGCTACACGGCTCATCCCTCCTCGAAGCGCATCGCCTTACCCACTCATGCTTTCCCGGCAAGGATGAAGACAATGGGGTGTTCTAACCACGTACATCTACTGGCTCTCAAAAGCACTTTCAAATCTGCTCTTCGGTGTGGGTGATTTGCGCTTCCCCCGAAATTCAGTCTGCAAAGGGTGACGTAAAATCAACTTACTATTGGAAGCCAGAAAATGAAGATACCGAAGCAAGCCGACATGCTATTTGTGTTTAGCTGCGCCTCAGACCGCTTTGCTCAGTAACGTGATGCTGAATCATTGAGACAATAAATGATGGCAACGGGTCGCTATTTATAGGTCCACACAAGGCTGAGCAGCACTCAGTCAGACCGCACTCTGAACAACCGCTCAACTCAGAAACCTGCCGAAGGGCCACCGAAATGATGAATATCTCTTAAGGGTCAATTTTTTGCCTGTGAAAAAAATCCCCAAGCCCGGAATTATCCACATATTGCGCAGCGCTCAACCCTTTACCCGCCAGCCCGTGCAATTAGACGCCCTCCGGTTTTAAGTCGCTCAAACCCGCTCATTTACCGAAAATTCCGTATTTCCGAAAGGACTGTGGAGAAGTGTTTGCTTGGCTCAGGCCTTGCTGGTTCCTAGGGCCAAATTCCGGCCTTCGCCGGGACGCCGAAGACAAGAATATTGCGCCCTGTTCGGTTCAACTCAGCAATTTGCTGATTCGAATTAGCAAAGTAATTGACGTGCTTTCCATTAAGTGAGTAATATCATCGCACGACAGATTCCGAGTGACAGAGGGACAGCTCGCTCAGGTCGAAAACATCTCATCAAAGAATGATTGATTCCACCTTCTCAAGACAGGAAAGGCAAATACCATGAACAGCATGATCAGGAGAAAATTCATTGCCCGCGCTGCAGTACTGGGAGTCGTTCTGGGAGCCGGGCTTTCGGCGTCAAGCCTTCTTTGCGCCCAGACCACCACCATACGCTGGGGCGAGTCTCAGGCCGCCAGTCACCCACAGGTGATGATGGCGGAGCGGATTGCCAAGGAGGTCAAGGAAAAAACCGGCGGGCGTATCGACATTCAGGTATTCCCCAACAGCCAGTTGGGATCGAACAAGGACATGGTCGAGATGGTCTCGTCCGGCGCGCTGCAGATGACGACCGAAGGCGCTGGCGCGCTGGCCGCTTTTTTGCCGCAGTTGTCGGTCATTGAAGCGCCTTACCTCTGGCGCGACGCGGCGCACATGGCCAAGTTGAGCGCGACCCCGTTCTTTGCCAAGCTCAACGAGGATCTGGTGGCCAAGCGCGGCATGCGCATGCTCAACGTCACCTATTACGGCAAGCGTCATTTGACGACGGGCAACAAGGCGGTACGCACTCCGGCCGACATGGTCGGCCTGAAGCTGCGCGTGCCGCCGGTGGATGTCTTCCGGGCGATGGCCGAAGCCTGGGGTGCGCGCGCGACACCGATCACCTTTGGCGAACTCTATCTCGCTCTCAGTCAGGGCGTGGTGGATGGTCAGGAAAACCCGCTGCCAACGATCCAGAGCGCCAAGTTATATGAGGTGCAGAAATACCTCATCCTTACCGAGCACGTCCTCACGCCACGTCTGGTCGTCGTCAATGAAGCCTTCCTGAAAAGCCTGAGCCCGGCCGACCGCACGATCTTCCATGCCGCCTTGGCCGCCGGAGAAGCCTGGCAGAACAAGGAACTTCTGAGTCAGGAAGCTTCGCTCGTCAGCACTCTCAAATCCCAGGGGATGACGGTTATCGAGCCCGACCTTGCGCAATGGCGAAAACTGGTTCTGGATACCGTGCCCAAGAAATTCGAGGACAAGTGGGGTAAAGGCACGTTCGAAGCCCTGCTGGCGCTCTGAAAGTAGATGATGATGGGGCAGTCCAAACCGAGAACCGTGATTGCCATCCTGGACACCTGCCTGCAGGTCTTTACGGGCGTCCTGATCACGGTTTTGTTGGGCACCGTCACTCTGGGCATCGTTTTCAGGGCGATCAATGATCCCTTGAGCTGGACGGATGAGATCAGCGGCTTCCTGATGGTCTGGCTGGCTTGCCTGGGCTGGATGATTGCCACGCGGCACGGTACGCATATCCGTATCCAGCTCTTGCAGGAAATGCTGCCAGAAACCGCGTGGCGAGGGGCCGAAGTGATCATCCAGATCGGTGTTGCCATCATCGGCGGGGTGGTGGCCTGGTACAGCATTCACCTGATGCGGGTCAATTCCGACATTGAGGCGATGTCAGTTCCCGTGTCGGTGGCCTGGATGTACGCGCCACTGCTGCCGGCGGGTCTGCTGACGATGCTGCAGGCGCTGGCCGACATGCGCAAATCGAAGCCTGCCTCAATCAAAGTTGAGGGGGCCTGACCATGGTCGGATTGATGTCGAAAATCTTCGGCGGCTGGGTCGTCGCGATCATGACCGGCATGCCGCTGTACACCTCGATGGCGCTGGCCTCGCTGCTATTCATCTCGATCAACGGCATGCCGGTTTCCACCCTGCCGCAGAAGATGGCGGGTTCGATGAACTCGTTCCCTATCGTTGCCGCACCGCTCTTCATCCTGATGGGCAACATTCTCGGGGCGGCCAAGATCACCGACCGCATCGTCACTTTCGCCAGCGCCCTCATCGGCTGGATACGCGGCGGTTATGCCCATGCCAGCATCCTGACGTCGATGATTTTCGCCGGCATGGTCGGCTCAGCCGTCGCGGACGCGGCCGGTTCCGGTGCCATTGAAATCCGTGCCATGCGCAAGGCGGGTTACCGGCCCGAGACGGCGGCCTCGATCACGGCTGCAGCGGCGACCATCGGGCCGATCATTCCGCCGTCGCTGCCCATGGTCATCTACGGTGTCGCCGCTGACGTTTCCATTGGCAAGCTGTTCATGGGTGGCCTTATCCCTGGCGTGCTGATGGGTGTAACGCTGATGCTGATGGTCGGCGTGGTGGCACGGCGCGAAGGAATGAGCCGCGTTTCTTTTGCCGGTTTTCGCGTACTTGGCCGCGCCTTTGTTGACTGCTTCTTTGCGGTAATGACACCGGTGGTGATTCTGGGCGGCATGTTCAGCGGCTTCTTTACACCAACGGAAGCAGCGGCAGTCGCCTGTCTTTACGCCTTGTTCCTCGGCTTTGTGGTCTACCGGACCCTGGAGTGGAAGCACATTGGCCCGATCCTGATCGACACGGCGGAAACGACCGGTGTCGTCATGGTGCTGGTCATGGCGGCCGCCTCGCTTGGCTGGTGCATCTCGATCTCACGGCTGCCGCAGGCGCTGACGCCAATGCTGCTGGCGACCATTGAGAGCCCGATCATATTCCTGCTGCTGGTGAATCTGTTCTTGCTCGTCGTCGGTTGCTTCATGGAAGCGCTTGCCGCCATGCTGATCCTGATTCCGATTCTGGCCCCGGCGGCAATAAGCTATGGCATCGATCCGGTTCAGTTCGGGGTTATCGTGGTACTCAACCTGATCATCGGCACGGTCACGCCACCCGTGGGCGTTGTTCTGTTTGTCGTAACGCGCATGGCCGAGATTTCGTTTGAGACTCTGGCCCGCGCCATTCTGCCCTGGTTGATACCGCTAATGACGGTCTTGCTGGCGATCACGCTCTGGCCGCCGCTGACGACATGGCTGCCGCAGTTTATCGCCCGTAGCTAGAACGGCATCTGATCGCTTCCCTCGTTCCCGCGCAGGGAACCCGGTTAAAACAGCATTCTGGATCCCCGCCTGCCCGGTGATGACGGATACTTCAGCACTTTCCCCGGTTCTTCGGGCGACCTCTTGCGCGGTCTGGCGTCGTATAATCAGCCTCTTACCCCATATTGAAGACGAAACACCCTGATGACTCACGATATCAAGACCCACCTCGCCGACCTGATGCGCGCCGCACTGAGCAGCGTGGCGCCGGATCAGGCGGATACGGCCATCGTTCTGGAACGCCCGAAACAGGCCGCACATGGCGACTTTGCCTGCAATCTGGCGATGCAACTGGCGCGTTCGATGAAGCGCAATCCGCGTGATTTGGCAAAGTTGCTGCTCTCCGAAATTCCGAAATCTCCTTTTGTCGGCAAGGCCGAGATTGCCGGTGCCGGTTTCATCAATTTCCACCTGCTCCCCTCGGCCAAACTGGAAGTCATCCGCAGCGTTCTGGCCCAGGGAAAATCTTTTGGCCGCTCAACGCTGGGCGGAAAGAAGAAAGTGCAGATCGAATTCGTTTCGGCCAATCCGACCGGCCCGCTGCACGTCGGGCACGGTCGCGGCGCGGCCTACGGCGCCAGCCTGGCCAACCTGCTGGCCTACGCCGGATGGGATGTCACCCGCGAATACTATGTGAACGATGCCGGCCGGCAAATGGACATTCTGTCCGTTTCGGCGTGGTTGCGCTATCTTGCCCTTTACGGCGAGGACGTTCTCTTTCCGTCCAATGCCTATCAGGGCGATTACGTCTGCGGCATGGCCGAGCAGATGAAGATCGCGCATGGCGACAAGTTTGTCCGTTCGGCAAAGTCCGTACTGCAAGGCACGCCGGGGCTGCCGGAAAACGAGCGTACCGACGATGGGGCCAAGGCCCAGCGCGAAGCGCAGCTGGACGCCCTGATTGCCAATGCCAAGGGATTGCTCGGCGAGGACTGGAACTACGTGCATAGCCACGTACTGAACGAACAACTCGAAGACTGCCGCAGCGACCTTGAAGAATTCGGCGTGCACTACGACGTGTGGTTCTCGGAGAAATCGCTGTTCGATACCGGCCTGGTCGAGCGCTGCATCCAACGGCTCGAAAAGGCCGGTCACGTTTATGTGCAGAACGGTGCCCGCTGGTTCAAGTCGACGGCGTTTGGCGACGAGAAGGACCGCGTCGTGCAGCGCGACAACGGTCTCTATACCTATTTTGCCTCGGATATCGCCTATCACCTGAACAAGTTCGAGCGCGGCTTCGAGCGCATCATCAACATTTGGGGTGCTGACCACCACGGCTACATTCCACGCGTCAAGGGAGCACTGGCGGCACTTGATCTTGACCCGGACGTGCTCGACGTGGCGCTGGTGCAATTTGCCATACTCTACCGCAACGGGCAGAAGGCCTCGATGTCGACGCGCTCCGGTGAGTTCGTTACCCTGCGCACCCTGCGCCAGGACGTCGGCAACGATGCCTGCCGCTTCTTCTACGTGCTGCGCAAGTCGGATCAGCACCTCGACTTCGACCTCGATCTGGCCAAGAGCCAGAGCAACGAGAATCCGGTCTATTACATCCAGTATGCTCATGCGCGCGTCTGCTCGGTGCTTGCCCAATGGGACGAGGCCAATGTCGAGGCCACGCTCGCCGAGGCCGACCTCTCCTGCCTCGACAACCCGCATGAACTGGTTCTGGCCGCCAGGCTCGGCGAGTTTCCCGAGGTCATCGAATCGGCCGCCAATGAACTGGCGCCGCACATCATTGCTTTCTACCTCAAGGATCTGGCCGCCGGGTTTCACAGCTATTACAATGCCGAACGCATGCTGGTCGACGATCTTGCCCTGAAGAACGCTCGGATTGCTCTGGCGACTGCCGTGCGCCAGGTCATCCGCAACGGTCTGGCTATTCTCGGCGTCAGTTGTCCGCAGTCGATGTAATCATTGAATCAGAGAGACAGCCATGGGTCGTGATATGAAACCTCAGCAGCGCAGAAGGCAGAGCAACTCTTCGTCAAGGAACAGAACGGTCGGCAATACGCTGATCGGTCTTTTTGTCGGTCTGGTCATTGGCGTTCTCGGCGCCGCCGGAGTGGTCTGGTACATCCACAAAACGCCAGCGCCTTTCAGCAACAAGTTCCAACCCGCACCGGGTTCCGGCGTTCCGCCTGGAGCACCTCAGCAGGCTGGCGCCAATACACCTCCTGCTCCGATGCCGCTACCCGGCAAACCGGGCGATCCGTTACCGCAGGGCGGCGACAAACCGCGCTTTGATTTCTACAAGATTCTGCCCGGCAACGCCGAGGCCATTCCCGATCCGAAACCTGCCGAGCCGCGTGCGGGTGATGCCAAAGGCAAGAACGAAAAGGAACTCTTGCTCAATGAGCCACTCTATCTGCAGACCGGCTCCTTCCAGAATGCCGGCGATGCTGACAACCAGAAGGCCAAGCTGGCCATGATGGGCGCCGAAGCGGCCGTGCAGCAGGTGATGCTGCAGGACAAGGTATGGTACCGGGTTCGCCTGGGCCCGTTCAGGAAGATGGATGAAGTGAATAGCATGCGTTCCGACCTTGCCAAGCAGGGAATCGAGGCCAATGTGGTCAAGAAGGATTAAGGAGATAGCGTTGAAAATGAAAATCACCGGCTGGCTTGTCGCCATTGCCCTCACACTGTTCTCGTTCGCTTTGCCGGCGCAGGCCCAGCTTGCCGCCGGCCGCGATTACGTGGTCATCGAACCGGCGCAACCGACCGACAATCCAGCCAAAATCGAGGTCATTGAGTATTTCAGCTACGCCTGTCCACATTGTGCTGACCTGAACCCGAACATCATCAAGTGGGCACCCAAATTGCCGTCGGATGTGGTTTTCAAACGTGTTCCGGTCGGTTTCGGCAGCCCCTTCTATCAACTCATGGCCAGGTTTTATTACGCACTGGAGGCGATCGGCGAACTGCAGAAACTGGATAGCGCCGTGTTCAACGCCATCAATGAAAAGGGGCTGAAACTGATCGATGACAAGAGCATTGCTGGCTGGGTCACGGCGCAGGGCGTCGATGCCAAGATTTTTTACGATGCCTACAACTCCTTTGGCGTGATCAGCAAGGCCAAGCGTGCGGATCAGATGGCGCAGAGCGCAAAAATCAGCGGCGTTCCTGCCCTGGTTGTCGACGGTCGCTATCTGGTGCTTACCGGCCCGCAAGTGAAATCGCATGGCGACCTGCTGGCGCTGACCGATAAAGTGATCGACATGAGGCGTGCCGAGCGCAACCCGAAGAAAAAATAACCCCGCCCCGTGACAAACCCGCTGAAGGTTTTCATCACCGGAGCTTCGTCCGGTATAGGCAGTGCGCTGGCCAGCCACTACGCCAGGCAAGGCGCGCTGCTCGGACTCGCCGCTCGCCGTGGCGATTCCTTGCAGACTCTTGCCTTGACGCTGTCCGGCCTGGGGGCAACAGAGGTTTACTGCTATCCGCTCGACGTCACCGCTGCCGCCGCCCTGCGCGCCGCAGCGGAAGACTTTATCGCGCGCGCAGGCGCACCCGATATCGTGATCGCCAACGCCGGCGTGTCGTCCGGCACGCTGACCGAGTGCGGCGAAGACCTGGAAGTCATCCGGCGCATCTTCGACACCAACGTTTACGGCATGGCCGCCACCTTTTCACCTTTCATCGCCGCCATGCGGCAGGCCGCGAATGCCGGCAAAGCGGGGCGTCTGGTTGGCATTGCCTCGGTCGCCGGCATTCGCGGCCTGCCCGGTGCCGAAGCCTACAGTGCCTCGAAATCAGCAGCGATTACCTACCTCGAAAGCCTGCGTCTTGAAATGCGCAGTTCCGGCATCAGGGTTGTCACCATTGCCCCCGGCTATATTGAAACGCCGATGACAGCGATCAACCCCTACCGCATGCCCTTCCTTCTGCCCGCACCGGAAGCGGCGCGACGCTTCGCCCGCGCCATCGAGCGCGGCACCAGCTACACCGTCATTCCGTGGCAGATGGGCATCGTCGCCAAGTTCTGCTCCCCAACTGGCTTTACGACCGCCTGTTCGCCAACGCGCCGCGCAAGCCCAGAGTGCTGTAGTTCTCGCTCCTGAATTGCTGGCAAACGGCGTAAATTATGCTCAGCCCAATATCTGAAAATTGATGAATATCATGCAGCTTGGGCGACTGATCGGTATACTTGCGCCTTCGTACTGCGAGATTGCTCATGCCGCAACTGAAACTACCTGAACTGGTTTGCCCCGCAGGCAGCCTTCCAGCGCTCAAGGCGGCGGTCGATAACGGCGCCGATACGGTTTATTTCGGCTACAAGAACGACACCAACGCGCGCAATTTCGCCGGCCTGAACTTTGACCACAAGGCCATGGTCGAGGGCATCAACTACGCCCATGCCCGCGGCCGGCACGTGCTGATGGCGATCAACACCTTTCCCCAGCCGGGGCGTGAAGCCGACTGGCACAAGGCCGTTGATGGCGCGGCAGATCTGGGGGTCGATGCGGTGATTCTGGCCGATGTCGGTTTGCTCGATTACGCTTGCAAACAACATCCCGATCTGCGCCTGCACCTCTCGGTGCAAGGCTCGGCGACCAGCTACGAAGCGGTGAACTTCGCACAGCGCGAGTTCGGCGTGAAACGTGCCGTGCTGCCGCGTGTGCTGACGCTGGCACAGGTCGAACTGGTGATCAGGAACACGCCGGTAGAAATCGAGGTCTTCGGCTTCGGCAGCCTGTGCGTGATGAACGAGGGGCGCTGCTGGCTTTCCTCGTACGCCACCGGCGAATCCCCCAACACCGTCGGCGCCTGCTCGCCGGCCAAGTTCGTCAAGTGGGACAAGTCGCCGGGCCAGATGTCCACGCGCCTCAACGGCATCCTGATTGATCGCTACGCCGACAACGAACCCGCCGGCTACCCGACGCTGTGCAAGGGCCGCTTCGAGGTCAGCGGCGAAACCTATTACGCGCTGGAAGAGCCGACCAGCCTGAACGTGCTGGAGATCCTGCCCGA
>JFJP01038499.1_pt1 | contig 17976 bp, 15 predicted proteins | sample 431651 | NCBI WGS metagenome assembly JFJP01 (sample SAMN02602958, study PRJNA72255) | Microbial mat metagenome, whole genome shotgun sequencing project. | biome: fresh water; feature: sink hole; material: water; isolation source: purple microbial (photo- and chemosynthetic) mats found in...
GAAAGTGTTGAAGGAGTTGAAAGTATTGAAGGACTTGCATGACTTGCATGACTTGCATGACTTGCATGACCTTGAGGACCTTCAGGACTTCCAGAACCGATACCTTCTTCCGGTTTTTGTGTCACGGGTATTGCCGCGTTGGAAAAATAGAGAAGTGTTGATTTGGCATCGGCTGAGAAATAGGCGATTACTGTGCGCTTATCTTTATACAGCCACAAATATTTTTCATCACCTGTCACCGGAACAATACTCCAGCCCTGTCCCTTAAGTCTCATTGAAAGAGAATCTTTATTGAATCCTCCGGGGGTAGCTACAGGCAGCGTCAGCACCTCAGTTCCCGTAAGAGTCGCATTTACCTTATTTGTTTCGAGTCCGAAGAGTATCTCGGTTGCGGCAATGCCAAGCATCCTGCTGTCTTTTTTACTACCTGCGGGCAGAGAGATACCTGTAACAGATGATACCGATACAGGAGTCACATTTTTTTGAGCAGGGACTGGTGCAGAAAGAACAAGCAGTACAAACAGGGCAATAGATTTCATATTTATCTTATGATCGCGTTAATAATAAATCTTCCAAATCAGTAACAAACCGGATCAGTAATATGTTTAACAAACTCTGTAGTCCTGAGTCAGAAGAAGGCGTAATTAAGGCAAGATGGGTATACCAAAAATGATAATTTTATTTAGATTTGTGTAAGTTATGACTTACAAAATGATTATATTTGTATTGTTTAAATAATATAACTTATAAAAATGGAATTAATTGACCGGCCTTTTTATACAAAAAAAATTCTCCCATTTATTGGTAAGGGTATAATAAAAGTGCTAACCGCCTGCTGCAAATATTATTTATATCAATATGGAGTTTGAAGAGTTCAGGATAATCCGGAATGATAATGATCTGTTTGAATATTTAAAGGATAAGCTTCTTCCAGAGCTTGAGAACTACCTTTTTATCGACGAAATTCAGGATATTTCCGGCTTTGAAAATGTATTGAGAAGCCTTCAGGCTAAATCGAGTTGTGACATTTTTTGCACGGGCAGTAATGCTAAAATGTTATCAGGAGAACTCTCAACATACCTCTCCGGCCGATATGTTGAATTCCATGTTCACAGCTTAAGCTATTCTGAATTTCTCATTTTTCATAAGCTCGACAATAATAACCTGAGTATGAGGCTTTATCTTACTTATGGAGGGATGCCGTACTTATCTCTTCTGAGCCTGACTGATGAAATGGTGTTCGAATACCTAAGAAATATTTATTCAACAATATTGCTGAAAGACGTAGTTAAAAGAGAGGGAATAAGGAATGTAGATTTTCTTGAAACACTTGCGCTGTATGCTGCTGATAATGTCGGGAACCTGTTTTCTGCTAACAATATCAGCAAATTCCTTAAGTCGCAGCGAACAGATATTTCAACAACTCAGGTAATCAGCTATCTGAAAGCATTATGTAATGCTTTTCTTATAAATAAAGTAGGGAGAATTGAGATTAACGGAATTAAAAAATTTGAGGTTGGAGACAAATATTACTTTGAAGATCTCGGGCTACGTAATTGTTTTTTGGGATTCAGTCTGCAAAGAGATATTCATAAACTAATGGAGAATGCTGTATACCTCCACCTATCACTTTTACAATATGAGGTATTTGTTGGAAAACTTGATTCACAGGAAATTGATTTTGTTGGCTTAAAGCAAGGAAAAAAGATATATGTTCAGGTTACATACCTGTTGGCAGATGAAAAAACAACTGATCGCGAATTTGGAAACCTTATCAATATAAAAGATAATTATCCGAAATATGTTGTAAGCCTTGATGATTTCAATAAAGGGGGTGATGTGCAGGGAATCCGTCACATTCACCTGTCAGATTTTTTGTTGCTTAACACGGTTTAAGATGATACACCTGAGTTGTTATGGCCTCTTCGGTCTCCCGTTTCCTTTCTCCCTTCTTAAGCACAGAATTAAATTACCTGAGCCGTCATTGCACGACCGCAAGACCGCAAGACCGCACGACTTGCAAGACCTGCAAGACATTCCTTCTCATTTAATTGTAAACCAATCAATGACAACCGAATGACGCCGAAGGCAAATGACACGAAGTAAATGACAACAAATGACAGCCGCAGGCCAAATGACGCGCGCAGCGCAAATGACAAAATAATAATTACCTTCATATTCGTGAAGCTCTTAAATTTGTATAGATATTAGTTTTATGATAGTACTTGATATAGAAACCACAGGTACCGATCCCCGGAGTCATGCGATAGTGGAGGTAGGAGCCATCGATTTTGATTGTCCGGGAAATCAGTTTAATGAAAGATGCCAGATCTGGGATGGAGCTGAAATAGATAAGAAAGCATTGGAAATAAATGGATTAACCCTTAATGAGATTCAGGATAAAACAATTTTTACCCAAAAGGAATTAATATCCAGGTTAATGATCTGGACAGATCAGATAGAAGATAAGACTATTGCAGGTCAGAACGTGGATTTTGATATAGACTTCCTTAAAGAAAGTTCAAAGAGGTGCGGATTAAACTTAAGTATTGGTAAACGAAAAGTCGATCAGCATTCTATTGTCTATGCTCATTTTCTGAAAAGAAATATCAAACCTCCTTTAAAAGACGGATTCTCAGACTTGAATAGTGATTTAATAATGAATTATGTTGGATTACCACCCGAGCCAAAACCGCACAGGGCAATCAACGGAGCCCGATATGAGGCAGAAGCCCTGTCAAGACTGATATACGGAAGAGGAATGTTTGAGGAATTTGCAGGATATGATATACCTGATTATCTGCAAAAATGAAATCCATTATACTCAAAGTCCAGATAGCTATCAGGAGCAAAAGAAAAATCACAAAGGAACGCAAAGATTAATCAACCAGTGGCTTAGTAAACACCCAAAGTATACGCATTTACTTAAGTAAAGTAATTTTAGGACGGAGATTCGCATAAGTTTCCCCTCCTTTTGAAGGAGGGGTGGCCGGGACTATTGATTATCTCATATTTACAAGGTATTATTTCCCGGCCGGGGTGGTTGATTTACAAAACCACTTCAACAGAAAAAGTCTTAAATTACTCTGATCATCAAAGATTTGCATTGGAAATATGATAGAATAATCAACCACCCCGGCCGCAAATTACGATCTGCAATATAACATTAACATTGTGTTGAGGCGCCTTCACGGAAGTCTGACTCCTTCGCTAAAACAGTCCACCGGGCTGTTTCTATACGCTTGGCCCCTTTCAAAAGGAGGGAAAATCTATGGTTTAAAATTATTAGCCCCTTGGAACCGGGGTAAACGAAGAACCGAAGCTGTAATTCAATTAGTTTTTAGGTTTACTTCCTGAATCTCACAGGTTAATATAGAAGTCAAATATTATTTTGCTCCATGTCTCCATCCCCTCATAAAACTCAGCCAGATTGGATTTTTCTATCCACTCTGCTGTCATTTTATCAGTTTCATTTATAAAAACCTCTTTATTTGTTACATGGATGTTATACAAAAGTCCGATATGAAATCTGCCGACCGGAATAGTATCATCATTTATAAAGCCAATGAATTCAATTTTCTCTATCAGGCATCCGTTTAGTAATCTGACTTCTTCAGATAATTCTCTTTTTAATTCTTCAATCAGATATTGCTCATCTGGTTCCGTAGAGTCACCCGGGTTCATATGACCTCCTGCTCCCAGAGTGAATTTATTGTGTAGTCTTTTTTCTCTTTGTCCCGGTGACCTTTTGAATAAATAAAATGAATCTCCACTGGACAGAACTGCATAGGGGATAATCTGTTTAAAAGAAGGGTCTTCCTCCAGTTCACTTCTTTTCCGGAACACTCCATTCTGAACAATGATTTTTAATACCTCACTATTCTCCTGTATTAAACCAGTTTCTTTATATGGTATTAATTTCCAAAACGCATCTGTTGGGAAAGCGAATACAATCTCCTCCATATTATTTAAAATTTAAGCGCAAAGGAAAAGTAGTCTTGCGGTCTTGCGGTCTTGCAGTCTTGCAGTCTTGAACGTACGACTTGCACGACCTGCACGACTTGCACGACTTGCACGACAACTTTACACCGCCATACTCCTCCTTATCGCCGGATGCGGATTATAATCTTCTACAACAAAATCGTCAATAGTCAGCTGATCAAATGGCTTTTTTGTAATGCGCAGTTTAGGCATTGGTTTTGGCTCTCTTGACAGCTGTTCCAGGATAGCAGTTACGTGGTCATATTTTTCCTCATTGCCATCGCTGGGGGCATTTTTATTGATCCATTCAACAACTTCCAGGTACTCTTCCCTGGCAGCGACATGTCTTATTCTTTTCTGCACCTCCCTGAAATTTTCTTTGTGCCATGCAGTTCTCTTACCTATACCGGCATAGAAATGTGAATCGCCGAAAGTATGGATGAATGTCTTTGGCACCATCCCTGCTTCCTGGGCAATTACCTGGGTAAGAGCCGCATAGCTGGCTATATTAAAAGGAACACCCAGGAACTGGTCACAGCTTCTCTGGTAAAGCTGCAATTCCATCTCGCCTTCTTCGTTGGCAGTTGCCTGGTACAAAACATGACACGGAGGTAAAGACATCTGAGGGGTGTCTCCCGGGTTCCATGAATCGACAATATGTTTCTTTCCTGTTGGTTTCTTCCGCAGTCCGTCTATCAGATTTCTAAGCTGATCTATCTCAATAAACTTCTTTTTCTCGTGATCAAAATATTCCCATCTTCTCCATTGCTTCCCGTAAATTGGTCCTGCATCGCCCCATCTTGCTGCAAACTCAGCATCTTCTCTTATTCTCTGACCATATTCTTCCATTGCTTTGTCCCAGTCGGGAGAATACTTTGCAATACCTTCAGGAAAAATGCCTTCTTTTTTCATCCCGGGAAGATTGGCTTGAAAAGCATCAGGTCTCCAGATAGGGGCGTTATTGTCTTCAAGGTATTTAATATTTGTATCGCCTCTCAGGAACCATATTGTTTCATGGAACATAGATCTTGTAGCCATCTTTTTGGTAGTTAATAATGGATACCCTTCCCTGAGATCATATTCGTTCTGATACCCGAATAATGAGATTATCCCGGCTTCTTTGCTTCCTCCTTTGAAATTTGAACGGTTAGAGGTTAAAATTGCTTTTGAATGATCTAAATATTGTTGTGCCATTTTTTATTCAGTTAAAAATCAATACTATTTAGAAAGGAATGACTGTCTGATTATTTTTTTAAAAGTAGTTATTATTCCTGTTTGTTATCAGACTCCCATGGTTACTTAATAGACAAATTATTAACAAAAGAGGTTGAGTTTACCTGCAAGAAGCAACGGGACAACGGCGCAACGGCGAGGAAAAGACAAAAGACGCAAGACAAATAAATTAACATATTAGCCCCCCCTCGGGGGGGTATGGGGGGTAAAGTAGTATAACGAAACCATCTCACATAGCCCACCTGCGGATTATCAATTTAGGGCACTCCAGTCTTGTTAACTCCCTGAAATCTTTTATTTTGATTTACTGTTGTCGTTTCCTAAATTTGTATAAATGACCTGAAAAATTCGCTAAGATGAAAAATAAGCCTCTGGCTACAATACTGTTGGGCAGTCTTTTAGTATTCTTCGGAATCTTCAACTCAACAGATGTTTCGGCCCAATCCTTCACAGTGAGCTTCGACAAACAGGGAGGAACTGAAGGAACTGATCAGGTTGCAGCTGTAACCGGAAAGGCAATGCCTGTTGCACTTTCGCCTGTTAAGGAAGGAGCTGTGTTCAACGGCTATTATGATGCCGTTTCAGGAGGAAAGCAGTACTACACGCCGGCCATGGCCAGCGCCTCCGACTGGGACAAATCTGTAAACACAACACTTTATGCACAATGGACAACTCTGCCTTCCGCTTTTTCCTGGGGCAACTACCAGGGATATAACTGGCTGTCAACTCCTAAAAATCAGGGTCTTTGCGGCAGTTGCTGGGCTTTCAGTATGGCTGGCTCATATGAGGCAAGAAAGAGAATAGTCGAGAACCAGCCTGCTCTTGCTATCGACCTCTCTGAACAGCATATGGTTTCGTGCTGGGCAGGCGACTGTGCAGGGGGAGGTACTACCGCTCATTTTGATAAGTTGAGGGACGAAGGAGTGCCCGATGAAGCCTGCTTTCCATATGTGGCATCAGCAGTAGCCTGCAGTTTGGGATGTTCCGACTGGGCAACAAGAGTTTATAAAGCTGCCTCCTGGACATCCCTCTACCAGGCCAGCGTTGAAGAAATCAAGAGGGAAATAATGGTAAACGGACCGGTACATGCACTCATGGATGTTTACGAAGATTTATACACTTATTCCACGGGTATCTATTCACATCTCACAGGCAATTACCAGGGTTGCAAGGCAGTAATCATATATGGTTGGGATAATGCAAATGACTGCTGGCTTGTTGTCAATACCTGGGGTAGCAACTGGGGGGAAACAGGTCCGGGAGGAACCAAAGGTTTTTTCAGGGTCAGTATCAGCAGCCACAACTGTAGCTTTGCCAGATATATTTTTAAGATCAGGCCCGTCCGCGACTATATACTGACCTCCACCGAAGAACTGAGCATAGGAAACGAGTCAGGCAGCACGGGTCAGTTTACGATAGAAACTGAAACAGACTGGACCATTTCAGATGATGCCTCCTGGCTCTCCCTGTCAACGGCGGGTGCTGCAGGAAATGCAACGATAACTGTCTCATCTGCAGAAGAGAACTCTTCTTCGGTATCGCGGACAGCAATAGTTACAATAAAGGCGAGACGTATTACCGACCTTACCATTACCGTCACACAAAATGGCATCATTACTGACATAGGAGACTCCGGTACAGACCTGGATAATGACGTTAAGGTTTACCCGATACCTTTCTCTGACCGGGTTAACCTTGAAAATGTTCAGAGATTTGAAAAGATAATCCTGATTGGTCTTTCCGGACAGGTACTTCTGGTTGTCAAGCCTGAGGGATCTCAATCCGTCACCATCGACTCAGCCTCACTACCGGACGGAACATACCTGCTTAACATGTACCTGCCCGGTGGACAAAAAATTGTAAGGAAGATCGTGAAGCTTGAAAAAAACGATTGAATTTTCCCTTTAACCCTCTTCCTCCAGACAAAAATAATGCAGGTGCACGAGGAATCCCGGTCCGCAACCCATGTCGAGTACGGTCATATTGCTTTGGATATATGGCTTAAGTATTTTCGAAGGATTCTGGAAAAACCTTCTCAATTTTGTGTCAAGGTGCCCGGCTGATTCAACCGGGCAGAGTCATGGTTTACTTTCTGTCTTTTCCATCTCAGGCTTTTTCTTCCTGAACATGTCAATGATCCTGTTTTCTGTTACCCTGTACAACCAGGCAGTGATGTTTTCAATCCTTCTGATATCGTTGAACCCTACGGTGAGCTGGTAGAAGACATCCTGCAGAATATCTTCAGCCTCTATCCTGTCATGTATCCGGCTGCTTATATATCCGAGCAGTCTGCTTCGCTCTTTCTTATAAGCACTGGCTATCTTTTCAGAATCGATTGAGGTCATGGGTAAGGTTCTTTTCCTACATAGACGAAAGTAGTGGAATAATATTTTAAAATTATTCAAACTTTCTGAGAAAAAGGAGCCTGGCAGTGCCGGGTAAAGATTAAATGCCTATTTGACTAACGCAAAAAGTGGATACTTAAGAGAGTTGAGACGGTTAATTCAGGTGTATACAATATCATTGCACTCAGGATTGCTGAAAAGTACGACTTAACAATACCGGGAAACAGCGATGAGCATGCCGAAATAGTGGAAAATGAACAGGTTGCATCTGCTCATTTTCCTGTTTAGGCAGAGCTTATTCTTTTGGCGCCACACTCCACCCCGAGATGATGCCTCCGTAGAAATAGAAAGTGACATCAAACACTACCTTGCTGCTCTGTTCAGTCACCTGGAAACATTTTGTAGCTCCATATTCCTTTACGAGAGTATAAGCGCTGAGGTTAAGTTTACCTTCGTTACTGTCTTTAATAAACTGGTCAGCTATGGCTTTTCCAACCGGAGCAAGTTCTGGGTTTCTTCGTGGTGGTGCATTAAGCCTGTTGATATAATCTTCAGCAGAGCCACCCTGCAGAGCATTTTTTGAGACGAGCTCAACAGTTGCCGGGTCGATCTTTTTCAGTTCGGGCAGTTTTGCTGCTTTGGCCAGGCTGAGTGAAGCCATCATATGAAGATTTACAGCTTTCATAATACCTTCATTTTCAAAAGGATTCGAATTTACTGTCTTTGGAACAGGTACAACAGGGTTAGCTTTTGCAGCAGTACGGGCTGCCCTGGCGCTGTCGGCATAAGCCTTAAACTTACCGCGCACTTCAGGTGAACGCAGACTTCCCACTGTAAAAATTGCAATACCCTCAGCTCCGTTATTTAATGCAGCATCCATGCAATCAAACATTATCGGACCGTTGGTGCCTGTCATGCCACAATAGAGAGTGGTCATCGCGTTTTTATCCCTCACATTCTCAATTGTACAATCTGAGATGAAGCTCACATCGCCTGTATAGAAATTGTGATACACCATCGGGAAGACAATATCCAGATTCCATTTGCCCCAGTCCTGGCGAACCATTTTTCGCGACATGGCCGGTGTAGGGAATGGCGACGCAGCCATAACCTTACCATAGGAATGAACTACTTCTGCAATCTCGTTGGCCACTTCGGTAATCTGATCGCAACGGAACTGAAGCCACTTCTCATCTGTTGAGGGATCCTCCAGCTCACGTGGGTCGTAACCATGCTTTTCCATGAATAGTTTTATCATGGCAGGATGGTAGCCATAATCAAATTCGGGATATTCTTTGTCCTGTACTATTCCATATTTCGGCCAGAGTGTTGTAGGAAGGATGACATCTACAAAACGATGATAATCAATTGCAATACCATTCAGCCCTTCTACTTCACAATAGTCAACAATCTTCTTTCTGATGTGCTCGCGTACCTCAGGCAATGCCGGGCACATGAACTTGTAATAATCCACATAGGCTTTATTATCAGCAAGACTCTCGCCTTTTCTGTTAACGCTGAACCATTCGGGATGTTCCTTTACCATGGCATCCCTGTCGTGTTCGAGGTTCATTGTCCATAGCCAGGCATAAACCTCAATATTATGCTTATGTGCTATTGGAATAGCAACTCGGTAATCGTCAGGTGTCGGAGCATTAAGCATAACGCCGTCTATCCCTGCTTCGTTCATAACGCCGCAAACCGAGTCGAAATTCATCCCGGGACGATAATCGAGCCAGGTCCAGAACATAGGGTATTCAGCGACCTTCTCTTTCTTAATTCCGGAACAGGCAACCATACCTGTAACCGCTAATATCAGTATAAGAAATTTTAAGTTTTTCATTCTATCAGGGTTTAAGTGTTTTATCATTTTATTATCTGTTCTTCAAAGGTAAGTAAATATCACTCGGCACTCAAATCTTTAATTTAATATGAATCCGTCGCGGTAACCAGGCTACGCCTCTTTTAGCATGCTCGAGCCAGGCTGGCACGTCGTGTATCTTCCAGAAGTCGTTCACAAATATCATAACGAACATTGTAAGTGCCCGAAGGAGATCTATGCCGGTGTTCCTTTGTGAAAAATCTATTTTTGTATAGTTCATGTTTGATTATGTAAAAAATGTTTACATCGTGCCGGTTGGCTAAAACTCTGAGATCAGCGAGAACCATTTTCCTGCAGATGATCCCCATACTTCTTTATAGGTTGCCGTATTGAATTGAGGCCAATAGGGTGTATCTTCGTTGAACCTCGACTGCATTCCTACAGGGATCTCACCAACTGTCTCACCAGGTAAAGCTGTATACTGCTGGGCATAATTACTGCCTTCACCCCAGATCAGTGATTGTCCGAAAGGATTTTTCCCAACGATCCAGAAAAGCTGCTGTTCGGCTATATTGATTAATTCTTTGTCATTCAGGAATTTACCGCACACAGCAGCAGCTTTCCCTGTTGCCAGGTGGACAGCGGCATTACCTTTGAAGGAGAACCAGGCCGGAAAAACCCTCAGATAATGTTCGTCATCGAGTTTTGTGCCATTCTCAAGCTGTTCTTTATAGTCTTTCGAAGCACCCTGCCGGATCCCAACCTGTACCATATAGAAATTTACAGAATCTTTTACTTCGTCTTTATGATAGACACCACTTGGCACCATTCCGTATGGTTGTACATACTGCATAATATTTTTCAGGTACCCGCCGTATATCTTTATCGAATTTTCCCATGTCGAATAATCAGGGTGGTCAGGTTGTGTTTCGCAGAGAGCCGTAAGTGCCTGCATGTAAACCTGGTCGCGTGACTGATGGGTGAAATGCACTATTGATTTTTTATTCAGGTCGCGGTAGAAGAAGCCCATTGTTTTGTTTTTATCATTTAATGGTTCCTGTCGCTGGCATTCGATAGTATACTTAATAAACTCAGCAGCTTTCTGAGCATAGTATTTATCTTTAGTTAATTTGTAGAGCATTGTTGCTGACCATGAAATAGTTGCCATGTACTGGCTTTGTGAAGCCATATATGCATGGCCATGACCCTTGGAGATCCGCTCATCGTAACCGAGCTCTTCGTAACGTTTCAGGGCATATCCAAAATCTTCTTTTGCAATTTTGCACAGGTTCTCTTTCAGCATTTTATCATTTTCGACCGACATTGAAGCATATGCCTCTATGGCTGAAAAGAGGAAGTTCTCAAAACCGCTGTTATGCACTGTCAGCTGGCGCCTGCCAGAGTCATCTATTGTACCTGTGTAGCCATCGGTCCATAAATTTGTACCCCAGGTCTGCATACGGTAACCATCGCCGAGTCGTGTCTTCATAATGAAATCAATTCCCCATAGCGCCTCTTCCATGAGCCTGTTATACAGATCAGTATTGTTTTTCTCTTTTGCCCTGTTGGCCATTTCTAACATTGAAAAAGCTATTTCGCCTGTTTGTAAAGACTGCTGCGACATATCAGCAGCGTCGTGCCATCCGCCATTCATTGTAAAAGTCTGTCCGTTGTGCACCCCGTTCAGATCTGTGTGACAAACACCATGTTTCCCCGGTACCGGGTAGCCGCAGCGTTCGCAAAACATAAAATTCAATACGCGCCATGCCGAATTGTCCCATAAATTATTGTTAATAAAGAATGGCTCGGTAGTTACATTGCCAATCCGTATCATATACTCCCCCTGACGTTTGAAACCGGTGAAATCAATAGTCTCAAAATCACCTATTGGTGTTTTCCCTGAATTTATTTTTCCTTCATAAACAACCTGGGAAGTGGTATAATCAACCAGCTGAAATTTCCCTCCGTTATTTTCGACCCTTACAATTGCAGTTTTATCACTTTCAGGGCGGTATCCTGAGGTTGAAAATATGATCCTGTTATTGGCAGGTTTCCATCCGCTGACAACTTCAGGGTTTTCAATTACCTGAAGTTCCACAGCATCAATGTCAAACTTCAGCGAATCGCCCATTGTGCGTTCCTTTCCAAAGACCTCAATAGCGAAAGATATTTTAGTGACTTTATCACGTGCCAGTTCCGGCATCTCAACAAAGCACTCGTTCCACTGACCGTTTACAAGATTGATCTCGTGATAACCCTCGCGTCCGTATTTATCCGGTACTTTTATCTTGCCATCGTTTTCCACATATAGGTTCAGATAAATGCTGCGGGCGCCTTCACAGTCAGGGTAAATATTGAACCTGATCCGGTTGTATTTCTCCCAGTTTTTGCCACCCACATCAAAGCTTGCCATTGAAGTTCCTCTGCCAAGTCCCCAGCCAAGAAACTCGTTAACGACAGTTGGAGCATATAAGCGCAGGCTATACTTACCTGAGATGCTTCTTTCCGAAGTTTGTTTCATGCCGCCAATACCTTTATGTTCCCATTTTTTCATGTCTTCCATATCGGGAAGCATGTCGGAGACCAATACTTTTTTTGTCAGGCCGAAAGTCTCAAACGCCTTGCTGTAGTCAAGGGGTAAAGGGCTATGAACGTACCCGGTATTCCGGATATCAGATTTTAATTTTTCATCTGTCTGGCCAAATAGAAAATAGCACTGACAGAAGAAGAGCAATGCTGCTACTGTTGATTTTTTCATGGTTAGTTAATTAAATAGGTATAGGACTTTTCTATTACAATGGATGTATCAGTTAGTAAATTTAGATTTTTTATTGCTGAAAAACAGAGCCTCTTTTCAAATTAACTTAATTTAACTATCTCATTAACATAATTTAACGACGGATTCTTATGATCGGGGGGGCCTTCACCAGTAAGGATGATTTGACAAAATCAGACTATGAAAGCTTGTCAAAGTCATGAAATAAAATACGGCTGCCACCACTCTTCAAATATATATTGAGATATAACAAGGTATAAGTATTATAAATACCCTATCTTACAAATAAGTAAAATTAAATACCATGCGAAAGATAATACTGTATGCTCTGATTTGTATTTTGGTGATAAGTTGTAACAAGGGCAATGATGGAAAAACCGGGGTCATAATAAAAGGTAATATTCCAGCCGGTGGTGCAGCGAAGAATCAGTTGTCAAAGTCAGGTAAATCATTGTCGCTCGGCGATGCAAAAAAGGTGATGTACTTTAACGGGCTGGATGACGAAGGGACTCTTCTAAATACAAAACTGGTCGATATTGTTAATGGTTCATTTTCTGTCAGTTCATACCTGGGAAGTGTTGCTGCCCTGGTTTTTCTGGATGCTGATAATCAGTACATAGGGACTTTATCTAACCGGGGATTGAATGTGCTTCCATTAGGTAAGCTGAACGGAGGAGAAAATACGACAATCGACCTTTCATCACTCACTCTTCTGGGAAATGATGTTCTGCCTTCTTATGATCCATTCGGGAAAGAAATTATAATATCTGACACAGAAATAGAAATGCTGAAAGAGCTCGACGGATTCTTTGAATCGCTTGCTAAGAATATAGACGCCAATAATGATGGCAAGCTTGATATCATTGACAATAAGCAGATTTACATCAGAACTCAGTTTCAGTTACGAGCCGGAATGTATGGTCTTAATGGCGTTCCTGCAGAAATATCAGACCATTCTCTCGATTATGTAAATCACACCTTTTTTGTATTTGGAGGTAAAGGTTTTATTTCACCGGAAACCATCTCTTTATCTGGTCCTGCCGAAGCGCCCTACAATGATATTATTATGCAATTTTTCACCAATGACCTTCATGGTTGCGGTTTTGGCAGCGGCTTCTGGAGAGAGACCTTTATTCCCGAAGCATTGCCAGTTGGAAGTGTCCTTCTCCCTTTTAAATCAGGAACTTATTCTGTTGTTCTTGATGGAGATCCATATACTATGACCTATTCAACCATCGACCTGACATACAATCTTTTATATGTTCTTCCCACGCTTCACACAAACAGCTCAGGAAAGCTTACTTCAATCAACTTTGAGTACATGTTACCGGATAAAACAATTGTTGATAATCCTGAAAACATCTTAAATGGTATTGGTTTTCAGCTTACAGGCGAGAATTTAAACTACACCGGTCCGAATCTGTCAATAAAGCCGGCTGATAAGTTGGGCAGTGGAAGTGAGCACGGAATTTATTCCTATACCTTTCCAACTCCACTAGACATATCAGCACTTCATCATGTAACTATTTCTTATACTGATGTGCTGGGGAATATTTATATGTTTCTGTATCAGGATGGTCTGTAATATTTTTATGTCTGACAGGAATCCATAATATAAAATTTTAAGATTGCCTGAGAATCAATGGATTTTTTTGTATGATTCCTGATACTCAATTAATTTTTTCTCACAGAAATAAATATTGTAAGTTTGTGTATGCATATTATCTTCTTTCGATCTGTAGGAACTGTAGTGGCTTAATAAATTACATATATGGATAAAAAGATATACACACAATTTGGAAAGTTTTCAGTTTTAGTTCTGTTACCCGGACTTCTTCTGAGTGCTGTTTTACTAATTATTTCAGGTTATGATGATGTGATGATGGGAATTGTTTTTAGCTTCCTCACGCTGACACTTCTGATATGCCTGCTCATCTTTTACAAACTAACAATAATTATAGACAGTACTCACCTCACATTCAGGCTGGGCACAGGCTTAATATCGAGAAGCTATTTGCTGGCCGATATTAAAAGCTGCAAGCCAGTGGAAAATAACCCCTTTTATGGAGTTGGTATCAGGCTAATGCCCGATGGGTGGCTTTTTAATGTATCGGGATTACATGCAGTTGAATTGACATTCAAAAATCGGAAAACGAAGATCCGCATCGGGACCGACCAGCCGGAAGTGATATCAGCAGAGATCAGCAAGATGCTTACCGCTGATGAAGCTGAAACGGAGTATTATCACTCTTACAGATATGATAATCTGATAATTACGGCTCTGGTATTTCTGGTATTGATCTTTCCTGTGGCAATAGTTCTCTCGGGCAGACGCGAGATAAAAACCAGCATTACGAAAGATGAATTCATCTGCAAGGGTATGTATGGTATTTCAGTGAAGTACAATGACCTGGTTCAGCTTGATACCATATCTGTTATGCCGGGGATAAGGAGACGCACAAACGGATTTGCATTCGGAAGGACCTTAAAGGGCAATTTTACTTTAGATGATAAAACAAAAGTCAAACTGTTTATCACGAAAGAAGCACCGCCGTATATATTCATCAGGACCGGTGAGCACAAAATATATCTGAATTTCAGAAACCCAGGCAAGACCATGGAGCTCTATAATAGTCTGAAGGAAAGGACAAAAGGGATAGTGAGTGATGGTACGGGCGGGTAAAGCAGAGTATGGTAACCAGTTCTTTGTGTTGAGGCGCTTGATTGATTTCTTATCTCAAAAGCCTTAACATGGACAGTTACCTGAAAAAACTGATAGAAGAAGGAGAAAATCAACATCTTGATTTTAAGTACTGTGTTTCCGACAGCAGAAAGATTGCCAGGACATTAGCGGCTTTTGCCAACAGCGATGGCGGCAGGCTGCTTATCGGGGTAAGAGATAATGGTTCCATTGCAGGTGTGAAATCAGACGAAGAGTATTACATGGTTGAGACAGCTGCTCACCTTTTTTGCCGTCCCGAGATCTCTTTTAACGTAACGCAGCATAACGCCGGGGGTAAAACCGTTCTGGAGGTCGCTGTAAGGAAAGGAGATAAACGACCTTACCAGGCTAAAGATGATAATGGTAAGTGGCTGCCTTATTTCAGGAACAACGATCAGAACCTCATCGCAAACAGGGTGTTGCTGCAGGTCTGGCGCAAAAAGGAGAAGCCGGCAGGTGTGCTGGTGAAATTCAGTGTGGTGGAAAATACACTTTTGGATTATCTTCATAAAAACGGGTCAATAACATTATCTGGTTTCAGAAAGATAGCCAGAATAAAAGCAGCCAGGGCTGAGGCAATACTCGCTAACCTTATTATCTTCAGAGTCTTGATCATGAATGCCTCAGAGAAAGGGTTTAGCTATGAACTTAACGCGGAAACAGAGGTGAGTGGTGGAGTGGTGGAGTAGTTGACAAAGGCCTTTGCGCAACTGGTTTTCTATTGTCAAAATAAAGAATATTTTTATGCCTCCAAATATCTGTAAATTATGTACCGCTACTTTTTCCGGTTTGTCGTAACAACACTTACAATCCTCACCGCAAATCTTCTGACAACTGCTCTAAGCGATTATATGACCACCTACAAGAATCATGTTAAGCCCTTGACATTTACTCTTTTGGGAATGGCAATAATAGTGGTGATATTCTACCCTCTCTTTGTGAAGCTCGAAGCCTGGGTGAAGGTTTTTTCTGTGAAGGTCATAAGGTCAGGTAATTCTGTTGGAGGTAAATATATCGGATTAACATTAACCTTTCTCTGCTGCCTGATGATACTGTGCTATTTCTATGCCAGGATGTGGTATCATATTGACCTCCTGCAGGTTTTTCTTCACGGAAACATCGGAGGATATATCTGACAGGTTAAGAGCTTTTTCTCTGTTACATTATCAGATCTTTAGGTGTGTCTACCTGTATATCTCTTTCACCTTTATCCCTAGCTCTTTCTCAATTGCTTTCATTCCTTCGAGTTCACGAGGGGTAACCATGCTCAGGGAGAATCCCTTATTGCCGGCCCGCCCTGTACGTCCGCTGCGATGGGTATAAAATTCGGTTTTTTCAGGAAGCTGATAATGGACAACAAATGCAAGCTCTTTAACATCTATTCCTCTGGCTGCCAGGTCGGTGGCGACAAGTATCTGCAGCTTACTGTTCTTGAACGCACGCATTACCTTGTCGCGCTCTTTCTGCATCATATCGCCGTGCAAGGCATCAGCATTAACTTTTTTTGCAAGCAGTCTTTTTGTAACAGTCTGCGCTTCTGCTTTAGTTCTGCAGAATACCAGGCCTCTGTTGGCTCCCTGGCTTTTAAGAAACTGAAAGAGCACCTCTGGTTTTTCAAGGCGGGAGCATACAAGGAACTTATGCTCAATGTCCCTGTTTACTATATTGTTCAGGTTGACCTCAATACGCATTGCCTGAGGCGACATATAACCTGAGATGATCCTCTTTATTTCAGCCGGCATAGTGGCTGAGAATAGCCATGTGTGACGTTTTCCTGCGGTGAACTTCAAAATGCTGTCCAGGTCCTTTTTAAAACCCATGCTTAGCATCTCATCAGCTTCGTCGAGGACGAGAGTTCTGATGAATGAGAGGTCAATTGCCTTACGTTCAAGCAGATCAACCAGTCGCCCGGGGGTGGCAACCACAATATGTGTTGGGCGTTTAAGGGAACGTATCTGTTCCTCGATATGCGCTCCGCCGTATACCGATTCAATGAAAATCTTCTTCGGGATATGTTTTGTGTATTTAAAAAGCTGTTTGGCAATCTGTTGCCCAAGTTCGCGGGTTGGAGAGAGTATCAGCGCCTGCACAACAGGTCTGTCAGGGTTAATGGCCTGCAGTATTGGTAACCCGTATGCCGCTGTCTTTCCTGTGCCTGTCTGGGCCTGACCAATAAAATCGGTTCCCTTTTCAATTAAAAAGGGAATAGCTTTTTCCTGTATCTCAGTTGGGGTAATAATATTTATTTCTTCCAATGCCTTTAAGAAAGTGCCGGAAATGCCTAATTCAGAGAACGTTTTCAAATGTCTGTTATTAATGATCTGCAAAGATAGCCTAAAAACCCGGTATTAGCAGCACTTTGCCGGCTGTCATATCATTAAGATAGGCATCAACGGCCTCCTGTGCCATGTTCAGAGGATATCTCTCCCTGATCTTAATTTTGAGATTTTTTTCCATCAGGCCCCTGACCTCTAAAAGATTCATCATGTTTTTTAGTGTGCCATTTTCTTTTGACCGGTGACCAAGATAAAACCCGGATATATTTATGTTGTTGTCAATCAGGCTTCTGGGATTAATCATTATCTGTTCTGCACCTGACAGATTACCGTAAATGATTACTGAACTTCCTGCCGGGAGCACTTCAATCATCTTTTCCAGCTGCCAGCTGCATACTGAATCAAAAAGAACAGTTGCCTGAAGCTCCTTCGCTAATGTTCCCAGTTCATCTGTGAAGGATGGGGAAGAGCTGTTAAGGACATGCTCTGACCCTGTTTTTTTGAGCGATTCAGTATGTTTCTGACTCCTGACAATGTTAATAATCTGTATATGATGTTTTTTTCCCAGCAGCTCAACCATCCTTCCTAACGCGCTTGCAGCAGCATTATTTATTATTGCTTTATGCCTGTTTTGTCTGGCAATTTCAATGAACCCGATTGCGGTCAGAGGATTTACCAGCGACATCGACCCTTGTTCATCGTCAACTTTGCTGCTCAATGGAAAACAGTTCCCTGCCTTTGTTATCATGTATTCTGCCCAGGTCCCACTGGTGCCGTATGTTGCTGAGCAGGCTACTCTTTTCCCCAGCCACAAACGCGGC
>JFJP01038346.1_pt1 | contig 17972 bp, 21 predicted proteins | sample 431651 | NCBI WGS metagenome assembly JFJP01 (sample SAMN02602958, study PRJNA72255) | Microbial mat metagenome, whole genome shotgun sequencing project. | biome: fresh water; feature: sink hole; material: water; isolation source: purple microbial (photo- and chemosynthetic) mats found in...
GCGCTATTGTGTTTGTAGTAACAGTCGATTTTGTGTCGAGCCGCATGAAAAAGAACAAAGAAGTAAGCAAACACTCGCAACCTTCGGATATTTTCTTTGTGGTATGGTTATTCTTTATGGGTCTGTCAGCTTTTATGGTTCGCCTTTTTATCGACCTAGACATACTCGAAATGAACAAATGGCTCTACATTTTTCACCTTACCGTATTGGTTCAATGGGCATTAATTATAGTTCCGTTTGGTAAATGGACGCACTTCTTGTATCGCTCTTTTGCTATGTATTTTGCAAAATTGAAAAGCTAATGTGTCAATCGTAGTGAAACGTAGATCCCGTTTGCGGGATAATATAATGTGCTAATGTGCCAATAAAAATAAACCGGCTGAATTTCTGAGAGGAGATTCAGCCGGTTTTTTGATACTGAAATTAATGACCATGTGCTTTTGCACCCATAATTCGTTTGATCTGCTTTAAACAGTAACTGCACTGTAGCTGTAAATTAAACTGTCCATTCCTCTAATGGAAAATGATTTGGTGACCTCATAATTATTTCATTGAAAAATACTATCTTTCTATATAAAAAATCTCTGAAACATTTTAAGTCTTCCTATTGTTATATTTTTTTAATAAGAACAAAATAACACAATTTAAAAAACAGATTTTATGAAAACATTAAAAATTATAGCCCTATTTTTGGTAGCAAGTACGTTTGCAATTTATGCACAAAAAATTGAAATTAAACCCACCGATGCGGTTGTAAAATGGACAGGAAAAAAGATTGGCGGTGCTCACAATGGCGAAATTAAAGTTGCAACAGCAAGTTTAGAATTAAAAGCAGGAAATATTGTAAAAGGAAATGTTGTAATTGATATGAAATCAATCACTTGTAAAGACCTTGAAAACGAAACATACAACAAAAAACTTGTCGACCATCTTAACTCAGACGATTTTTTTGGAGTTGAAAAATTTCCAACAGCAACATTTTCAATTACTAAAGCAGGTAAATTTATTCAAGGAAAAGCCAACGTTTCGGGAAATTTGACTATAAAAGGAAAAACCGAGCCTATTAACTTCGAGGTTACTAAAGTTAATAATGTTTACAAAGCGCAATTAAAGGTTGACCGTTCAAAATTCGATGTTCGTTATGGTTCGAATTCGTTTTTTGATAATTTAGGCGACAAGGCGATTGATAATATTTTTATACTTGATATTCTTTTGACTTTAAAATAAGAATTTTCGAAAAAGACCTCATAAAAAATACCGGCTGAATTTCTGAAAAGAGATTCAGTCGGTTTTTTGTGTCTAATATTTACAAGTTATACCAACTGTACATATAAAATGACCCAACGTCATTTTTTTGTCTACTGTTGTTAATGGCGTTCGTAGCGTTGCGAAGATCCCGCATAGCGGGATGCAAGTATCAATCCCGCTATTTGCGCGATGTTCCATAATCCGAAGTCGTCCCGATAGACTTCGGCGTGAGCTCAGTCATACGCTCAGTCGAACGCTATCGGGAGGACTATATTGTTTGTGCAAACGGTATTAAATGGTAAGTGTAAAAAATTATTTATGCTTTTTTTACATCTAACACAATATACAGAAAATCTTACTACTAAGTTGTAAATCTATACTTTTTACTACAGATACACCTATTGATCTCAAATTATTTATAGCAATACTAAACGATGAAGTATTTTGATTATTATACAAAAAAATAACATTAATATGAACATAAGTTCAAAACTAATCGTATCTTTGCAGTAGAAAAGTGTCTGTAATAATGAAAAAGATATTCGTTTTCGTGCAGCAACTTACTTATAATTAAACCCTTACAGATATGAAAATTGCCATTACATCATCAGGAGATACGCTTAATTCAACCATAGACCCTCGTTTTGGACGCTGTGTATTTTTTGCAATTTACGACACCGAAAGGGGGACAACGGAATTTCTTACTAATCCAGCAAAAGATGCATCTGGTGGAGCAGGTCCTGCTGCGGTTCAATTTATTGCAAAATATAACATTAAGAAAATTTACTCTGGGGAATTTGGCGGAAAAATAATTTCATTACTCGATGATTTAAAAATTGAGATGATAAACGAAAAGGATAAAACTATTTTAGATGTCATTGAAAATATTTAATAAAACCACAACAATATGCCAAAAATGGATAGTACTGGTCCAACGGGACAAGGCTCTGGAACCGGTCGAAAATTAGGAAATTGCAGCACAGAAAACGATGACGAGAAAGCAAAAAAACTTGGAGTTGGTATGGGAAAAGGTCGTAAATCAGGTAATATAGCAGGACAAGGAAAACGCCTACAAAGCGGAAAATAGTAGTATTATAATATTTTAAACATGTAGAAAATTATGCCAGGATTTAATCAAAAAGGCCCAATGGGACAAGGTTCCATGAGTGGCAAGAAAATGGGAAAATGTACCAATTATGGTGCAAATGTAAAACATGAAACTCCAATTGCCAACACAAGTTCAACAGAAACATTACCAGAGAATAACACAGGAAGAGGGTTGGGTATGGGAAATGGGTTGGGGCAAGGCAGAGGAATGGGAATGGGACGTCAACATCGTTTCAAAAATGGTCAATAAATAGTTTAGGAGGAGTTTAAATAAGCTCCTCCTTTTAAATAATAAAAAAAAGTATGAATAAAAGAATTGCTATTCCATTAGAAAACGGAGTTTTATGTGCTCACTTTGGGCATTGCGAAGAATTTGCCATTATTGATGTTGTAAACAACGTAATTACCGAAATAAAAGCTCTTACACCACCCGAACATGTGCCTGGACTATATCCAAAATGGATTGGCGAGCTTGATGTTACTGATGTAATTGCTGGAGGTATGGGACAAAAAGCTATTACATTATTTAATCAAGAAAGTATCAACGTTTTTGTTGGTGCTCCAGCCAATAAAGCTTTAGAACTCGTGTCGGATTTTTTAGCAAATAAACTAAACTTAAATGCAAATTACTGTAACCACGATGACAAGCACGACCACAACTGCCAGCACTAAACGAAAATATGAGGTGGACGGCCGATGTATGGCTTGTCAATTTGATTCGTTTGAGCGATTAATGACAAAATATAAGTTCAGCTATCGAGACCGTCAAGATTTTTTTGAATTTTACAATCTCACAATCGGAAGAGGTGCTGGAAAACCAATGCCTGAAATTCACAGAGAGTTGAATATGAAATTTAAGGAGTTATCACGCATTTCAGATCCTTATCTCGAAGAGAAATTTGCCAGTAATAAACTTGCTTTAAGTTTGTACAAAAAGTGGCGAATAAGAGTAATAAAATCGGACGATTATTTTGATTCTGCCTTGCGTTTGTCAATTGCGGGAAATATTATGGATTACGGACCTTCGAATGATTTTGATGTGGAGAAAACAATTGAACAAGTAAAGTCTGCAAAATTTGCCATTGATGACTCTAAACTGCTAAAACAACGGATAAAAGAAGCGAAATCTATTTTGTATCTAGGCGATAATGCAGGAGAGATTGTTTTCGATAAGTTATTTATTGAAATGCTAATGCACCCTCATTTAACTTATGCAGTAAGAGGTGGAGCAGTACTTAACGATGTGACAATAGAAGATGCCGAAGAAGTAGGCATGGAAATAGTGGCAGATGTTATTTCTAATGGTTATGACTCAGCATCAACTATTTTAGATAAATGTAGCGAAGAGTTTATAGAGATATATAACAAAGCTGATTTAATCATTTCCAAAGGTCAAGGAAACCTAGAAGGATTGATAAATGAGAATGATGCTCGGATATTTTTTCTATTAATGGTGAAATGCGATGTTGTTGCAGAAAAATTGAGCATAGACAAAGGTAGCTTCGTGGTTTACAATCAAAAAAATGGTTTTTAGATATGACATCATGACAAACAGTTTATTTTTCACAATAATAGCCTTAATTGCTGGAAGTGTTGGTAGCGTGGGGTTGGCTGGCTTACTATTATTAGCCAATGACAACAAATTACAACTTATTTCTACTTATCTGACATATTTAGCCGGTGGCACTCTTTTGGGAGCAGCTTTTTTAGGTATGATTCCTAAAGCAATTTCAATGGCAGACAGTAATGTGGTTTTTGCATTTGTGCTTGCAGGTATATTGTTTTTCTTTGTGTTGGAGAAAATTATACTTTGGAGAACTTGCCGTAATATTGATTGCGAACGACACGTAAAAGCTGCAGCACCAATGATTCTTGTTGGTGATGCATTTCATAACGCCATTGATGGGATTGTGATTGCGGCTTCGTTTTTAACGTCAATAGAATTAGGAATTTTCGTTAGTATATCCATTATATTTCACGAAATACCACAAGAGCTAGGTGATTTTGGAATTCTACTAAAAAGTGGGTTATCGAGACAGAAAGCTTTGTTTTACAATATGTTGTCTGGCAGCTCAGCAATAGTTGCAGGTATTGCAGCTTACTTTTTTATGGATGCTGTAAAATCGCTTATACCATACGCTTTGGCCTTCTCGGCTTCTAGCTTTTTATATATTGCTTTGGCCGATTTAATCCCTGAGATGCATAAAAAATCCAAATTTAAAGAGTCTATTGTTCAAATATTATTTATCTGTTTTGGTATTTTGATTATTTACTTTATCAAACAACTGAAATAATTAGAACAAAAAAAAATAAAAAGTAATTGTATGGAAAAAATCAAATTGGGAATTATCATTTGTGATAGATATCGTAGTTGTACAGGTGGAAAATGTTTTAGAGCATTGGAAAATCGCGAAGGAGCATTTGAAATGTACAAAAATCAAGCAGTAGAAGTGGTTGCATTTACTACTTGTGGTGGCTGTCCTGGGGGAAATATTGAACATGCACCCGACGAAATGATAAATAATGGTGTAACTCACATACATTTTGCTACTGGTTTTTTAGTTGGCTATCCACCCTGCCCTTACATGGACTATTTTGAAAAGTTTATTTCTGAAAAATTTGGTTTAAAAGTTGTATTTGGAACCCATCCCATTCCTCAAAAATACTATATTCAACACACTAATTTAAGAACTTGGAACAATGAGTTTTTCCACAAAAACTTAAAATCAACGCTTACAACCGAGAAAATAAGATTGAAATATGATTGAAAAGATAAAAATTGCTATTGCTAGCGGAAAAGGAGGAACCGGAAAAACACTTGTTTCTACTAATCTTTTTTATACGCTTCAACTACAAGGTACTGAAGTGACATTGATAGATTGTGATGCAGAAGAACCCAACAACTTGATGTTTTTTAACGGGGTGTTGGATAGCACAACGCAAATTACGCAACTTGTGCCATTGATAGATGAAAACAAATGTACGTTTTGCGGAAAATGTAGTGAATACTGTAATTATAATGCTATTTTCCTTTTGAGTGACTCTAAAATTATAAAAGTAATGGATGAGCTTTGCCACGGCTGTGGAGCATGTTCCGTTGCTTGCGAATATGATGCAATTACAGAAAAAGCAGATCTATTGGGTTTAGTTAATCGAGTTACATTGTCAGATAAATCAGCCATTATAGAAGCACGTATGAAAGTAGGTGTATATTCACCAGTTTCGGTTATAAAAGCAGCCATTAAGGAGGCTGGAAATGCAGAAGTGGTGCTGATGGACTCTCCGCCAGGAACTTCCTGCCCATTTATACAAACAGTGGCGCAGGCAGATTATGTGATATTAGTGACCGAACCTACTCCATTTGGTCTTAGCGATTTGAAACAGTCAGTAGAAACACTCAAAACATTACAAAAACCTTACGGCGTGATAATTAACCGGGCAAATCTAGGCAATGACGATGTTTATGTTTATCTCAATAAAGAAAAAATTCCGCTCTTAATGAGTATTCCTTTCGACAAAAATATTGCATCAATTTATTCAGAAGGAGAATTGCTTTGCAAACATCAGCCTGTATGGCAATCTCAATTTAAAAATTTATTCAACAATATAAAATACCTTCATGGAAATAGCCGTAATTAGTGGAAAAGGTGGAACTGGAAAAAGTAGTATAAGTGCCGCCTTTGCTACTTCATCAGAAAAGGTGGTGTTGGCCGATTGCGATGTAGATGCCGCCAATCTCTATATTTTATTTAACCCTACGCACGAGGAGGAACAGGTTTTTGTGTCGGGTCAGAAAGCTATAATTGATAAATTGTTATGTACCAATTGTGGTCAATGTATTGATTATTGCCGATTTGATGCTATTGCTGAAATCAATGGAGAGGTCATAATTTCCGAAACCGCCTGCGACGGTTGCCAGTTATGTTCCCGCATATGCCCAGCGGAAGCAATAACAATGGAGAATGAAGATAAAAGCAGAATGTATGCAGGTACTTTTAGGAACGGAAAAATGGTGTACGGACGCTTATCACCTGGTGAAGAAAATTCGGGAAAATTGGTGAATATGGTTCGCAACAAAGCAAAACAATTATCAAAAGACCATCAACTCGAAACAATTATCATTGATGGACCTCCAGGAATTGGGTGTTCAGCCATTTCTACCATTACTGGTGTTGATCATGTAGTTATTGTAACCGAACCAACAGTTACGGGCTTGCACGACATGAAAAGAGCGTTGGAAGTTACCACAAATTTTAAACTCAAAACATGGGTTATTGTCAATAAATTTGATTTGAATACGGAGTTAACCGTTAAAATTGAGGACTATTGTCAGCAAAGAGGTATTGCTGTAATTGGTAAATTTCCATTTGACATATTGGTGGTTGATGCGATGGTAAATTGCAAAAGTGTGATTGAATGGGCACCTGAATCCGACATTGCAAAATTGATAAGAGAAAGCTACAATGCACTAAACTTTAGCAAAGAAAAATAAAAAAAGTTCAAATTCTAAAAAATATATGCTGTTATGGAACAACAAAAACAATACAAGTACATTCCAAAAGAAAATGTTATTGTAAAGAATAAATTGCCAAATATTGGCAAGGTAATTATGGTAGCTTCAGGAAAAGGAGGCGTAGGAAAATCAACTGTGGCAGCAGGTTTGGCTTTGTCGCTAGCACTCGAAGGATATTCTGTGGGATTATTGGATGCCGATATTTATGGGCCCTCAATTCCTACTCTTTTCAAGTTGGAAAATGCCGATAGACCTGAAATGACTGAACATGAAGGGAGGCACTTAATTGAACCTTATGTTCGGTTTGGAATAAAAATCATGTCAATAGGTTTCTTCTTCGACACCCATCAAGCCATTATTTGGCGTGGTCCAATGCTTTCTAATGGATTGAAACAAATGATGAGTGATACTAATTGGGGAGAACTTGATTATTTAATTATCGATACACCTCCTGGCACTGGTGATGTACACATTACTTTGTTGCAAGATTTTGAACTAACAGGTGCTGTGGTTGTTACCACACCACAACTTCTTGCAATGGCCGACGTGCAGAAGGTTATTAACATGCTTGGCGATAAGCATATTGGTATTCCTACAATTGGTATTATCGAAAACATGTCGTGGTTTACTCCCACTGCACATCCCAACGAAAAGTATTTTTTGTTTGGAAATGGAGGAGGTGAGGCATTATCTAAGTCATTCAACATTCCATTACTTGCACAAATACCTATCAACGAAAAGCTTTGTGACGTTTGTGATAATGGAAAACTTAATGAATTATTTATGGATGAAGCAATACGGTTGGCTTTTCAATCAATTGTAGACAAAATTGATTGAAAATAATTGAAGTTTAATTTGCTGTTTTATGTTTTATTATTTGAACATAAGTTCAATTTATTTGTTTTTATATTTAGCTAAAGTTATTAGTGTAAAAACTTTAGTCGAAAAATATTCTCATATATTTTTCCTATATCGACATTGAAAATATCAGTTGCTTTGGTTTAAAATTAGTAGTTACTTTGCACAATATAATAAATGAACATGTATTCATATAAAAAATCAACCAAAATTAAAAACACACCAAAATGGAAGCAAATCAAAATTCTGTAATGCCACGCATTGGCGAAAAAGCACCGTCGTTTAAAGCAGTTACCACACAAGGCAACATTAATTTTCCAGAAGATTATGCCGGCAAATGGGCTATCTTATTCAGTCATCCTGCCGACTTCACACCAGTTTGCACTTCGGAGTTCATGACTTTCGCTTCGATGAATGAAGAATTTGAAGCGTTGAACTGTCAGTTGGTAGGTTTATCGGTGGATGGACTTTACAGTCACATAGCTTGGTTACGCACTATCAAGGAAAAAATTGAGTACAAAGGAATGAAAAACGTGGAAGTAACTTTCCCACTTATCGAAGACATTACCATGGAAGTGGCCAACAAATATGGCATGATGCAACCAGGCGAAAGCAATACCAAGGCAGTACGTGCAGTATTTTTTATTGATCCTAAGGGAATTATACGCGCTATGATATATTATCCATTATCGTTGGGACGAAATTTCGACGAATTGAAGCGGGTGATTATTGGATTGCAAACAGCCGACAATTTCAGCGTAGCTCTTCCTGCCGATTGGCGTCCGGGAGATGACGTAATTGTTCCTACTGCTGGTTCGTGTGGCGTTGCCAAAACACGCATGGAAGGTCAGGAAGAAGGCGTAACATGCCACGATTGGTTCTTCTGTACCAAAAAACTATCCAAAGAAAAGGTAGAAGAAGCATTGGGAAAGAAATAATTAGCGCATCTAAAATTTAAAATAAGGGAGTTGGTTGATCCGACTCCCTTTTTTAAATACTTCTCAATTATCGAACATAAGTTCATAACTTTTTTTTGTATCTTTGCAAATCAAACTATCTATTATCAAATTAATATTATGGCTCGCCCAAAACAAGAACGAAAAATTTGCAATCCTCCACTTATGCAAGGATTCAAACCATTTGGTATTCCCAGAAAATTATTAAGCTCGGTTTCACTTTTGTTTGATGAATATGAGGCCATTCGCTTACTCGATTATGAAGGGATGAATCAAGATCAAGCAGCCGCCCAAATGAATGTTTCGCGTCCTACGCTAACTCGCATTTACGAAAAAGCGCGTAAAACAATTGCTAAAGCACTTGTAGAAGGGAATATGATAGTTATAGAAGGTGGAAATGTTCAGTTCGAAAAACAATGGTTTCGTTGTAAGCGCTGTTACAAATTAATTGGTGGATTAGAAAATCATATTAAATGTAAAAACTGTAATACACATAATAATGATGAATTAACTGCAATAAATATTTTATAAATTATTAAAAGTCATTATAAAAAAATATTTTTTGAGTAAATAAAATCTCAATGACAGAATAATGAGGATAGTTGTATTATCGGATAATCGAACGTTGAATGATAAATTTGCACCCGAACATGGTTTGTGCATTTATGTAGAAACTGAGCAATTTAAATGTTTGCTCGACTTAGGTGCTTCCGATAAATTTATTCAGAATGCTGTCAAGTTAGGTATTGACATAAAGGATGTTGATTATGTGTTTATTTCGCATGGTCATATTGACCATATTGGTGGATTGCCTGCCTTTTTGGATCTAAATAAGAAAGCTAAGATCATTCTGTCGAAATATGCATTAACACAAAGTTATTTTTCAAAAAGGAATGGATTCCGGAATATTAGTATTGATGTGGATTTGCTGAATGATAATAATAGGTTTGTATATGTTGAATCGGAAATGGTTTTTAAAAATGTGATTCATGTATTCACTTCTATTACAAATGATTATTCTACTCCAAAAGCCAATACTACATTGTACAAAGATGCTGGAGCCGGAATTATATTAGACGATTTTAATCATGAACTTATCGTTAGTTTTGGAATCGATAATTTATTTATATATACCGGTTGTGCGCATAAAGGACTTTTAAACATATTGGCTTCAAGTTCATTATTTCTTTCGAAAAAAATACGTTACGTAATGGGTGGTTTTCATCTGTTGGACAGCAAGCCAGAACAAGAATTTGAAACTACGAAAGAGATTAATGAAATTGCAAATGAACTTTTAAGCAAATATCCCGAATCAAATTTTATTACAGGACATTGCACTGGTGAGAATGTTTTCAACAAGCTAAAAGAGACTTTGAATGAACGAATTATACATTTTTACACTGGATATTCAATCAACATTTGACTAAATCAATCAAAAAAAAATTTATAAACTACTGTTTTCTAATTTCCTAATTGGAATTAGTTGACAAAATCAAAACAAAAAACAATGAAAATTGCAGTACCAACAAAAGAAGGCAACCAAATTGATAATCACTTTGGACATTGCGAGTTTTACACTATTTTTTTAATTTCTGAAAAGAATGAAATTATTGCCGAAACCATTCTAAATTCACCACAAGGTTGTGGTTGTAAGTCGAACATTGCGGCCGAATTGGCTCAAATGGATGTAAAAATTATGCTGGCTGGTGGCATTGGCGAAGGTGCAATAAATAAATTGAATGCTTCTGGTATACAGGTAGTGCGTAATTGCAAAGGCGATGTACACAATTTGGTTGAAGAATATTTAAAAGGAAACATTGAAGATGGTGGTGCAAGTTGTGCTGCACACGATGACCATCACAGCACGGATGCGCATGTTTGCAACCACTAAATATATTTACAATTTAAACATTTACAATTTACAATTTTAAGACAAAACTAGATAAATTCAATTCTATTTTCTTTGTCTTTTCAGTCTTTGTTCTTTTGTCTTTGTTCTTTTACCTTTAAAACTTATGATTACACACGATTATAAATTCAGGGTTTCCTATCCCGACACCGACAAAATGGGAACCATGCATCATGCAAATTATGTAAAGTATTACGAAGCAGCACGTTGGGAATTGCTTAGGAGTATTGGAGTTCCATACAGTTCAGTTGAAGAAGCAGGGATAATGTGTCCGGTAATTCGTATGAATTTTAGATTTATAAAACCCACACATTACGACGAATTACTGCGGGTTAAAACAACCCTTAAAGCGGTAAAAGGAGTACGAATATGGTTTACCTATGAACTATATAACGAACAAAATGAACTCATTAACGAGGCTGAAACCGAAATTGCATTTGTAGGGTTACACGATTGGAAACCCTGTGCGCCACCTTTATTTTTACTCAAAGCAATTGAACAGAAATCGATGGTTGAATTAATAAATAAGGACGATGACCAAAACCGAAATTGAAGAACGAACCGCCCGTGCAGTTAGCCTTTTCGAATCGGGGTATAACTGCTCTCAAGCTGTTTTTGTAGCTTATGCCGATAAATATGGTATTGAACAAGAAACAGCAGCAAAATTAGCCACATCGTTTGGTGGTGGCATGGGGCGATTGCGAGAAGTGTGCGGCGCTGTTAGCGGTATGTTTTTAGTTTTGGGAATGGAATATCCTTTTATCGACACACAAGATAAAGCTTCGAAAAACACTAACTACAAAGCCGTTCAGCATGTTGCTGAAGAGTTTAAAGCTGCTATGGGTTCGTACATTTGTGCCGATTTATTGAAAATAAAACATGCACCACAACAACCCGAATCGAGCGTGCGTAACGAGACTTATTACAAATCTCGTCCATGTACAAAATGTGTAGCGTTGGCTGCAGAAATAGTTGGTAAAGAGATTCGGTAACCACAGAAAACCTTATTCAAAGCTGACTTTCAACGCGTTCATATTGAAATAACTTGCAAGCATAAACACCTTCCAATCTTATATTTTTTATTAAGGCCACTTTCCTATTTCTGATTTTTTTTGTGTCCAATTACTTCCATATTTCAAAAAAAATCTCGTTCTTTGTGTTTGAGTTGATTCTACAAGATAATTAACTGTATATCATAACAGTACAAAAGCCCTAAAAAGACATTTAACTTTAAATAATATTGAATTAAAAAGAATATTGGGCAATAATGATTGGTGTGAGTTTATCTCAAATTGCTTTATAGGCTTTCAATAGAAACATCAAATACAATAAAAGACACACAAGGTTCTGATAATAAAATTACAAACCACTCTCTGTACCCCGAGATTTTTTCCGACGAAGACGAGAGGGTTAGGGCTTAATTCTAAAATAATGAAACGAAGAGAATTTCTAAATCCATTTCCTTCACAAAAATCGAGTCAGGATTTTTCTAACATTGAACTAAGCAGCAGCGGCTTAGCTCCTTATACTGGTGCATGGGATATTTTGCAAGTAACTCATCTACTCAAAAGAACCATGTTTGGTGCAAGAAAAGCCGACGTTGATTACTTTAAATCAAAAACAATGAGTGCTGCAGTTGATGAATTAATAAATACAGTAAACACTGCGCCGCTTCCGCCTGTAAATAATTATGCCGACCCCGATGTAGTAGCTGGCGAAACCTGGGTTAATGCTGGTGTTGGCAGTTCTGGAACGATAAATAACAATAGAATTAATTCACTTCACTCGTGGTGGACTGGTTTACAATTGAATCAAAATCGTTCGATAGAAGAAAAAATGGTACTTTTTTGGCACAATCATTTGGTTACAGAACATCCCGGGTTGGACCCTCGACATTTATACCGATACAACGTTGTTTTAAGGCAAAATGCGTTGGGCAATTTTAAAACCATGATAAAGGAAATTACCTTGAATCCTGCAATGTTGGTGTATTTAAATGGCAATAAAAATACGGCAGGAGCTCCTAACGAAAATTATGGTCGTGAATTACAAGAGCTTTTTACTATGGGCAAAGGGCCAAACTCTAAATATACCGAAAGCGATGTGCAAGCAGCTGCAAAAGTGCTTACCGGATATGACATAGATAGTACAACTTTATCCTACGTTTTTAAATCAACAAAGCACGACACTAGCAACAAGCAATTTTCATCATTCTATAATAATACTGTCATTGCAGGGCGCAGCGGTACAGCAGGCGAACAGGAATTAGACGATTTGTTATCGATGTTTTTTAATCAGACAGAATTATCACTTTTTATTTGTCGTAAACTGTATCGTTTTTTTGTTTATTACACGATAGATCAGAATATTGAAACAACTATAATAGAACCACTGGCAGCAATATTCAGAAATAACAATTTTAATATTAAGCCGGTTTTGCAAGCTTTGTTTAAAAGTGACCATTTTTTCGATGCATTAAATATTGGTTGTCACATTAAAAGTCCGGTTGATTTTCTGGTTGGAATTTGTCGTGAGTTTGATGTGGTTTTTCCAAGTAGTTCGACTTATTACGTTGAAACTTATGCTTTGTGGCGAGTGTTGATAACTACAGCACTCGATTTAAGTCAGGAACTTGGTAACCCACCCAATGTTGCGGGTTGGCCAGCCTATTATCAAGAACCACAATACCATCAATTATGGATAAATTCCAATTCGTTGCCTCGTAGAAACTTATTTACCGATACTTTCATGTCGGCAGGCTTTACCAAAAGTGGAAAAAAAATTGTAATTGACCCCATTGCTTATGTTTCAAAATTAAATAATCCCTCCGATCCTAATGAGCTTATCAATGAATCGTTGATGAATTTATTTATGATTGGCATTTCACAAGAATCGAAAAACTCACTGAAAACCCAATTTCTATTATCGGGTCAAAGCACAGATAGCTATTGGACTACTGCATGGACTAATTATGCAAATAATCCAACAAACACAACTTACAAAAACATTGTTTTTAGCCGGCTACAATCATTGTACAAATATCTGATGGCTTTGTCGGAATTTCAATTATCATAAGTCGAAAATAACTGTCTTTAAAGAAATTTACACATGAAACGCAGAGATTTTTTACAAAACATAACAACTTTAGTCATCGTTCCAAGTTTGCTAAATAGTATAACTACTAATGCCCAAAACACCTTGCCATTGCTTGCGGCATTAGCAAATGCCGAAAATACCGATCGTGTGTTGGTTTTAGTACAGCTAAGGGGTGGAAACGATGGTTTAAATACAGTAATTCCGCTTAATCAGTACACAGCTTATAGCAATGCTCGGGCGAATATTGCCATAAAACAAAGTGATGTGCTCAGCTTAAATGGTTTTACTGATAGAGGTTTACATCCAGCCATGACGGGGTTGCAGCAAAAATTTAACGAGGGGAAAGTGAAGATAATCCAATCTGTAGGTTATCCCTCTACAAATTTTTCGCACTTTAGAGCTACCGATATTTGGTTCAGTGCTTCCGATTCAAATGAGATTATAAATACAGGCTGGGTAGGACGTTTTCTCGATTCGCAATATCCAAATTTTCCTCAAGGTTATCCAAACACCAATATGCCAGACCCTCTGGCAATAGAAATTGGTTCAATTCTTTCTCTTGGCTTTCAAGGACCAACAATGAATATGTCTATTTCTGTTTCCGATCCTACCAATTTCTACAACATGATTAATGGGATTCAGGATCCTGTGCCCAATACTCCGGCAGGAAAGGAATTGGCATATATTAGAACTACTGCTTTGCAAACTAACCTTTACGCATCAAGAATAAAAGATGCTGCTAATAGTATTGTGCAACAATCGCCGGCATACCCTGCTGCAACTACAAATTCACTAGCCGACCAGCTAAAAATTGTCGCCAGATTGATTGCTGGAGGCTTAAAAACTAAAATTTACATGGTAAATTTAGGTGGTTTCGATACACATAATTCGCAAGTTGATACCACAAATACATCCATTGGCACACACGCAAATTTATTAGGCAAAGTATCGCAAGGAATTAATGCCTTTATGGAAGATTTGAAGTTTCTGAATATCTCAAACCGAGTTGTGGGAATGACATTCTCTGAATTTGGGCGCAGAATAAAATCCAATTTAAGCAATGGCTCCGATCACGGCGCATCAGCTCCTATGTTTATTTTTGGCGATCAGGTAATGTCTGGAATATTAGGCTCTAACCCTACCATTCCTACATCAGCAACAGTAAACGACAATGTACCAATGCAATACGATTTTCGCTCGGTATATGCCTCAATTTTAGAACAATGGTTTGGAATTGATAAAATCTTGCTCGAAACGGTAATGCTTAAAAACTTTCAAAGCCTTGCATTGATTAAAAACAGTGGAACCGATATAAAAGAAAATATTGACCGTACTAAAGCACTTATAAGCAATTACCCAAATCCATTTTCGAATTCCACTACCATCGAGTTTGAAACGCAAGGTGAACATACTTCGGTGGAAATTATGGATACAACGGGTAAAAGATTATTTATGCTCACCGATAAAGAGTACGAGGCAGGAACATATAAAATCAATTTTGAAGCATCGAATTTAATGCCAGGAATTTATTACGCACGTTTGCAAAACAAACATATACAGCAAGTTAAAGCCATGCTAAAAAAATAAAGTTTGCTATTGAAAAAAAATAGTATGCTAAAGGTAAATCACAAAAAAAACCGATTAAAAATGTCGTCCATTTCTAATCGGTTTTTAGCTTGTGTTGAATACGTATTGGATTTTAAATATCTTTAATTTTTAATGGATTATAAGAAATATTAATGTCATAAACATCCGTTTCTTCGCGTTTCTTTACCCATTTTACAAGAACATTTGTAAGTGGCAATGCTAAAATTTCATAGCCAGTTTTCATTGCAGTTTGTGTAATAATTAGCATTATCAACGCTTGTGTAGGTATAATACCTGTAAAAGCCAATGTAAAAAACACCAACGAATCTGCGCTTTCGCCAATTAGCGTAGACACGACTGCTCTAATTGAAAACCCACGCCCCCGTTGCAAAATTTTCATTTTACTCATTACAAAGGCATTTAAAAATGCTCCAACTAGGAAAGCTACAAAACTAGCGGCTACAATGCGTTCGGTATTGCCTAACACAAGTTCGAAGGCTGCTTGATGGGTAAAATTTACCGAGCCCGGAACCCAAATGCTCAAGCGGAAAACTAAAATTACTAGAAAGTTCATTAGAAATCCATTCCAAATTATCAGACGAACTTTTTTATAGCCCCATACTTCGGCTATCAAGTCATTAATAATATATGAAATTGGAAAGATGAGCAAGCCAGCAGTGGCTTCGATAGGACCGATTTGAATCAGTTTTTGCTCAACAATGTTTGAAACGATAAGGCATACTGTAAATAGCAGCCCACACACCATAAAGGCGACGGAAACTTGTTTTTTCATTTTTCTTGTTTTTTACGTGGTATTCAAGCACACGTTTTTGCATAATACCGTTTGCACAAACAATATAGTCCAATATCGACTTCGTCTCATTGTTACTATTTGTTTGAAGCAACGGCATTAACAACTGTAGACATAAAAATGACTTTGGTTCATTTTATATGTACAGTCGGTATAATACGCAAAAAGCGACTACAAAGATAGTCGCTTTTGAATATATAAAAAACTATTATTGAACTATTTAACGATTAATTCTAGAGGCATCAACGCTTGATTGCCATTAAATGACTGATATACTTTCAGTTCTTTATATGTTTTATAAAAGTCCCCTAGATTTTCAGACAACAATTTATCTTCAATTTCAGCTTTTATTTTTAATCCGAAAAAGCTTTTCTTAGATTCTTTGATTACCACCACTGTTTGATATGTTTCAAGTTTCGCTTTTTTCGCCGCAATTTTTATTGCATCTTTCAAACTACCTAAAGTATCTACCAAACCTATTTTTATTGCATCTTCGCCAGTCCACACACGGCCTTCGGCTACTTCATTAATTGCTTCCACTGACTTGCCACGTCCATCTGCACATCGCTTCAAAAACAATTTATAACCAAAATCTACGTGCTGTTGCAAAAGTGTTTGCTCTTCATCTGTAAACTTTCTGTTACTTGAGCCCATATCGCTCAATTTGTTTGTTTTTACACCATCGTACGTAAGACCAAATTTTTCATTCAAGCCTTTTAAATTAGGAAATATGCCAAAAATGCCAATTGATCCAGTTACGGTGGTGGGTTGTGCCACAATTTTATCGGCTACACAAGCAATATAATATCCTCCCGAAGCGGCATAATCGCCCATTGACACAATGAGTGGTTTCTTTTCTTTCAACTTGCTCAATGCGTGCCAAATTTGTTCCGACCCATAAGCACTTCCACCTGGTGAATTGATACGAAGAACAAGTGCTTTTATGTTTTTTGCTGCAGCAGCTGAATTTATCAATTCTACTAGATTTTTTGAATTAATGCCTTTACCTGACATATCTATCCCTCCCACTGCATATATAACAGCAATTTTATTGGGGTCTTTTTTTATTTTTGGTTTTACTTTTGATAATGTAGAATTTGAAATAAATTTTACCGATTTAATTTGGGGATTATTCAACTTTAATTTCAGTATACTATCAACTTCATCGGCATAGACTAACGAATCGACCAACATTTTTTCTACAAGTTCTTTAGTCGGTTTATACATTATCATTTCATCAGAAAATTGGTTAAGTTTTTCGGTACTTATATTCCTTGATAAAGAGATATCAGCCAAAATATTTTTCCAAATAGAATTGAGGTAAACACTAACTTGTTCGCGATTAGCAGCACTCATTTCAGTGTTTATATATGGTTCTACTGCCGATTTATATGTGCCTACTTTTACTATTTGCATTTCGACTCCGAGTTTGTCGAGCGTATTTTTATAAAATCGTGTTTCGGTGGCTAATCCTTTCATTGCTAGCATTCCCACTGGATTAATCAATATTCTATCAGCAATAGATGCTATATAATACATACTTTGAGAATAATTATCAGCATAAGCAATAATAAACTTCCCTGAGTTTTTAAAATCGATCAATGCATTCCGTAATTCTTGTTTCGATGCAATTCCACTTTGTAACGAACCAATTTTCAAAAATATCCCTTTGATTTTAGGTTCATTTTTTGCCTTTTTTAAATTCGATAAAATGGTGTTTAGTCCAATAGTATTATTTGGCGAAAGACCTATAAGTGATGGTATTATATCGGAAATTGACTTGCTTTCGGAACGTTCAACTAAAGTTCCATTGAGTTCCAATAAATAAATAGAATTGTCACTAATTCGTTTTGCCTGGATATCCGCCACTGAACAAAACAAGAAATA
>JFJP01001246.1_pt1 | contig 17971 bp, 17 predicted proteins | sample 431651 | NCBI WGS metagenome assembly JFJP01 (sample SAMN02602958, study PRJNA72255) | Microbial mat metagenome, whole genome shotgun sequencing project. | biome: fresh water; feature: sink hole; material: water; isolation source: purple microbial (photo- and chemosynthetic) mats found in...
ATTTATTTTATAAAAACATCATACCCAAATCTAATCAGCGTTCCAATTACTACTATCAAAAAGAAGATTCTTATAAATCCGTTCCCTTTTTTGATTGCCAACTTAGCTCCAATAAATCCACCAAGGGCATTACATACCGCCATCGGAATTGCAATTGCCCATATAATTTTACCTTTCAAAACGAAAAGACAAATCGAACCAAAATTGGTTGCCAAGTTCACCATTTTAGCATTGGCAGAAGCATGAAGAAAATCGAAACCAAGAAGGGCTACAAATCCAAGAACCAAGAAGCTTCCTGTTCCTGGACCAATAAATCCGTCATAAAAACCAATGACGATACTCATCAAAATACCATAAAAAAGCAAATCACTTTCTGATAAATTCTTTGCTTGATGACTACCAAAATTCTTTTTCATAAATGTGTAAACCGCTAATAAAATGAGAACCCCAAAAAGCAATGGTTTCATAAAATCATTACTAACCAATGTTAAAAGTGTTGAACCCAAAAAAGCTGAAACAAAAGCTACCATTGCCATGATAAATAGCAATTTCCAATTCACAGTTACTTTCTTTAAATACTGTCGTGCTGCAAAAGAGGTTCCGCTAAAGGCAGGAATTTTCAACGAACCAATAATATTTGCGACTGACAAATTAGGTAATAAAATCATAGCGACAGGCGTTTGTATCAAACCGCCACCACCAACGATGGCATCTACAAAGCCAGCAAAAAATGAAGCAATACAAAGAAGTATGATGATATAGGTTTCCATAGATATAAAAATTCCAAAAAAGAAATTCCAAATTCCAATATTACTGTTTAAAGTTTGGAATTTGGAATTTGAACTATTGGGATTTATTAATTTAAACTCTTACGATATTGGCTCCTAAAGCTCTCAATCGTTCGTCAATTCTTTCGTAACCTCTGTCAATTTGTTCAATATTTTGAATCGTTGAAGTTCCTTTGGCAGAAAGTGCTGCAATTAGTAACGAAATTCCGGCTCTAATATCTGGCGAACTCATGACCGTTGCTTTCAATTGCGATTGGAAATTATGTCCCATAACCACAGCTCTGTGCGGATCACACAACATAATTTTGGCACCCATATCAATCAATTTATCTACAAAGAACAATCGGCTTTCAAACATTTTTTGATGAATCAAAACATCTCCATTTGCTTGAGTGGCAACTACTAAAATAATGCTCAATAAATCTGGGGTAAATCCGGGCCATGGTGCATCGGCAATAGTTAGAATAGAACCGTCAATATCTGTTTTTACTTCATAATTTTCGTGTGTTGGTATGTAAATATCGTCACCACGTCTTTCAAGCGTAATTCCTAATTTTCTAAACACACTCGGAATCACACCTAAGTTATCAAAAGATACATTTTTAATTGTAATTTCACTTCTTGTCATCGCCGCAAGACCAATCCATGAACCAATTTCAATCATATCTGGAAGAATTCTGTGCTCGCATCCGCCTAAACGTTCTACTCCTTCAATGGTTAATAAATTAGAACCAACTCCACTAATTTTAGCACCCATGGAGTTCAACATTTTACACAATTGTTGCAAATAAGGTTCGCAAGCAGCATTATAAATGGTTGTTGTTCCTTCAGCTAAAACGGCTGCCATAACAATATTGGCAGTTCCTGTTACCGAAGCTTCATCAAGCAACATGTAGGCTCCTTTTAGTTTTCCATCAACTTCAACTCCATAAAAATGGTCTTCTCTTTCATAACGAAATTTTGCACCAAGATTGATGAATCCTTCAAAGTGGGTGTCTAATCTTCTTCTTCCAATTTTATCACCGCCAGGTTTTGGAATATAACCGCAACCAAAACGAGATAAAAGCGGACCAACAATCATAATAGAACCTCTCAAACTGCCGCCTTCTTTCTTGAAAGCTTCAGTTTTTAAATAGTCAACATTCACTTCATCAGCTTGAAAAGTATAATCACCAGGTCCATTTTTTTGTATTTTAACGCCTAAATTTCCTAATAAGGCAATTAATTTATTTACATCAATAATATCTGGAATATTAGTAACTCTAACTTTTTCTGATGTTAACAAAGCTGGACACAACACTTGTAATGCCTCATTTTTAGCTCCTTGTGGTGTAACATCACCTTTAAGACGAATGCCTCCCTCAATTTGAAAAGTTCCCATTTTTTTCTGTATAATGTAAAATTGTATAATGTATACTGCAAAATCGATTTACAATTTTACAGTATACATTATACAAATTAAGGTTTTGGATTATTATTATTTTTTACAAAAGGTTTTTTGCCTGAAATTTGTTTTTTAAACCCTTGAATTTTCATGTTTTTTTGTTGTGGCATTAATGATTTGTTAGAAACTTTCTTGTTTGTTCTAATCAAATCATTAGTAGTTGAAAGTTCTTCTTCGCTTCCTGTTAGATTGATTCTACCATCAGATAACTCAAATAAATGTTCAAAAATTACAGCATCGGTAACGGTATCTTTATTCCAACTTAAATAAGACTTTTTCATGTGATTGGCAATTACTTTAACCAATGCACTTTTCATTTCTCCATCTTCCCATTTGTTGGCAACTTCTATCATGTATTTGATATTATTACCATAAAAACGATATTTCGGATTTTTTTGTGGATACGCCAATCGCTCTGGTTTCAAATTGATTACATCACGCGTTGGGATAGGATAAGGTGAATCTACATCCAATTTAAAATCGGACATAATAAAAATCTGATCCCACAATTTGTGCTGAAAATCAGGAACATCACGCAAGTGCGGATTCAAACTTCCCATTACTTGAATAATGTATTTAGCCGCTTTGTTTCGTTCTGTTTTATCTTCTATAGCCACCGCCAAGTCTATCAATTTTTGTAAATGACGACCATATTCGGGAATGATTAAATGCGAACGTTCTGCATTGTATTCTAAATTGAACACCACATCATTAGCATTTTCTTTTATATATTTTGGTACCATATTAAAATGAAATTATTCCTTCAATAGAAGAAACTTCTATATATTTTTCTACCACCTCAGCAGGCGATTCCATCATTACATTGACAGAAACACTTGTATATTTTCCTGCTTTAGATTGATTTGTTTTTATTACGGCACCCATATTGTCAAAAGCATTTTCAACTTCTTCAATTTTTTTAGCATCGGTTGGCACAATAAATTTGTAAAGGTATTCTGTGGGCCATTCAGAAGTATTTCCTAATTCTTCTTTTAGCCGAATGTAAAATTCTTCCGTCTTCTTATCCATTCTAAAAATTAAAATAAACGCAAATATACATTTTTGATATTAGATATATGACATTAGATATTAGATTTTTTTTGGAGCGAAAAGTTTGCGCATTTTCGGGAAACCTTATTCCTGCTTTCCGCTCCAATCTTTTCTATAGTTGCCTTCGAGTGCCTCAGGCAACTATAGAAAAAATTTCCACTACAATCAGGGCTAGACTGTAATTGTATTGAATAGAAAATAAAATTACAAAACAACCTCAATTATCTTAAAACAATTCAATAAATTTGCGCCTTATTTCAAATAAATTTGGAAAAAGAAATTGTAGTTATTATTGGCGGTCCGGGAACAGGAAAAACAACAATTATAGATCATTTGTTATCAAAAGGATATTGTTGTTATCCAGAGGTTTCGCGAGAAATAATTAGCGAAGCACAAAAACAAGGTATCGAACAACTTTTTCTAGAAAAACCACTACTTTTTAGTGAATTACTCCTCGAAGGAAGAAAAAAACAATACCAAAATGCCAAAAACGAACCTCATAAAAAAGTATTTCTAGACAGAGGAATTCCTGATGTTTTGGCTTATATGCATTATATTGGCGATAGTTATCCAGCTTTTTTTGATCAAGCTTGTCGTGAACATCTTTATAATAGCATTTTTATTCTTCCACCATGGGAAGAAATATATGTTAGTGACGACGAGCGTTATGAAAATTATGAGCAAGCCAAGTTAATCTACAATCATCTTGTAGAAACTTATGAAAAATACGGTTACAACTTAATCGAAGTTCCAAAAGGAACGGTTGAAGAACGCACAAATTATATTTTATCACAACTTTCAATATAAAATAATTTGTGTAAATTTGTTTACTTAATTATTGGTGTTTTACACATTAATTTTACTTTTCAAGAATGTCTAAACCATTAGAAATCCTTCAAAAATATTGGAATCACGATGCGTTTAGAACTCCGCAAGAAGATATAATTACCTCCGTTTTAGCAGGAAAAGACACTTTTGGATTAATGCCCACTGGTGGCGGAAAATCAATTACGTTTCAAGTTCCAGCCATGATGATGGAAGGCATTTGTTTGGTCATTTCTCCCTTAATTGCGTTGATGAAAGACCAAGTGCAAAATTTGCAAAACAAAGGAATCAAAGCCATAGCATTAACCGGCGGAATTGCTTCTAACGAAATCATCGATTTATTAGACAACTGCCAGTATGGAAACTATAAATTCATATATCTATCACCAGAACGATTGCAAAGCGATTGGATTTTAGAACGTATAAAAAGTCTTCCTATTAATTTAATTGCTATTGATGAAGCACATTGTGTCTCGCAATGGGGACATGATTTTAGACCTGCTTATCTAAAAATTTCAAAACTCAAAGAATATTTCCCTAAAGTGGCTTTTTTGGCATTAACGGCATCAGCAACTAAAAGAGTTCAAGACGATATATTGCTGCAATTACAACTAAACCATCCTACAATTTTTGTAAAATCATTTGCAAGGGAGAATTTGGCTTATATGGTTTTTAATGTTGAAGACAAATTGCATTTGATGGAACAAATAGTAAAGAAAAATCCACAACCAACAATCATTTATGTAACCAACAGAAAAGCTTGTTCAGAAACTGTTAAACAACTAGAATCGTTAGGATTTTCGGCAACTTATTATCATGGTGGTTTATCTTTAAAAGATAAAGAAAACAACATGAAACTTTGGATGGACGAGAAAGTGCAAACCATAGTTGCGACCAATGCCTTTGGAATGGGAATTGATAAAGCCAATGTAAAAACAGTGATTCATTTACATATTCCTCCTAACCTAGAAAATTATTATCAAGAAGCTGGTCGTGCCGGAAGAAATGGCGAAAAAGCATTTGCGGTTTTGCTTACCAATCCTTCTGATGTGATTCATGTAGAAGCGCAATTCATGAGTGTTTTATCAGACAAAGCCTTTCTAAATTTGGTTTTTGTAAAACTTTGCAACTATTTTCAAATTGCTTATGGTGAAGGTATTGACGAAAAATTTAGTTTTAACATCAATCATTTTTGTACCAAATATAATTTTTCTGTTTTAAAAGTTTACAATGCTTTGCAATTTCTAGACGGACAAGGCATCATCAGTTTATCGCAAGAATTTACTGAGAAAATCACCTTACAATTTATAATCTCATCTAAAGAAGTGATTCGTTACATGAGTTTGAATCCACAAGAGGAAGAAGTTATTTTAACCATTTTACGAACCAATCCAGGAATTTACGAAGCGCAAACAACGGTAAACAGTACATTAATAGCCAAAAAATCGAATTGTGATGAGAGCAAAGTATTAGCTATTCTCCATAAGTTACACGAAAAGCAAGTTATAGAATTACACGCCAAAAATAATGATGCTACATTAACTTTCAATGAAGTTCGCGAAGATGAACGAACGATTAGTAGAGTTGTAAAATATCTTGAAGCCCAAAACAAACTCAAAACAGAACAACTAAAATCAGTATTAGATTATATCAAGGAAGACAAAACTTGTAAAAATAAGTTGCTATTAAACTATTTTGGAGAAACAATCAAAAAAGATTGTGGCGTTTGCTCTTATTGTATTTCTAAAAAGAAAAACAAGTTAGACACCACAACCCTATCCGAAAAAATAATTGGTTTATTGAAAGTTCATGAAATGAATTCAAGAGACATTCAAAAGTTGACCAAATATCCAAAAGACGATGTTATCTTTGTATTACAAAATTTAATGGAAAACGATACCATTATTGTTAAGCCAAATAATAATTACGCAATAAAATAATTGTACTAAATTTAGAACAAGTAAATTCAGCATAAAATGGAAAAATTAAGAATTGTATTTATGGGAACTCCAGAATTTGCTGTTGGCATTTTAGATACCCTAATTAAAAACAACTACGAGGTTGTTGGTGTGATAACAGCAGTAGACAAACCAGCAGGACGTGGACAAAAAATAAAATATTCAGCAATAAAAGAATATGCTTTAGAAAACAAATTGAATTTGTTGCAACCAACCAATTTAAAAGACGAGCGTTTTATAGAGAAATTAAAAAAATTGAATGCCAATTTGCAAGTTGTAGTAGCTTTTAGAATGTTGCCCGAAGTAGTTTGGAAAATGCCAACATTAGGCACTTTTAATTTGCATGCGTCACTCCTACCCAATTATCGTGGTGCAGCACCAATTAATTGGGCAATAATAAATGGAGAAACTAAAACCGGGGTAACCACCTTTTTTATTGATGATAAAATTGATACTGGTGCCATGATTTTGAGCAAAGAAACTTCAATTTCATCAACAGAAAACGCAGGAGAATTGCATGATAGATTAATAGCTATTGGAAGCGAAGCAGTTTTAGAAACATTAGCCTTGATAGAAAAAGGAAAAGTTGTTACCACAATTCAAACCGATTCAACAGAAATTAAAACGGCATACAAATTAAACAAAGAAAATTGCAAAATTGAATTTTCTAAATCGGGTGTTGAAATTTACAATTTAATTAGAGGATTATCTCCTTACCCAAGTGCTTGGTGCTTTTTTAAAGATGGAACTCAAGAGTGGAATGTTAAAATTCATGAAGCAAAATTAATTGTAGAATCACATAATTTAGAAATTGGAAGCATCATTACTCAAAAAAAGGAAATCAAAATCGCTGTTAGCAATGGTTTTTTAGAAATACTAAGTCTTCAATTTCCTGGAAAAAAGAAAATGAAAAGCTTTGAATTATTAAATGGAATATCATTTTCAACCCACGCCAAAGTGTTGTAAAGTATTGTAATCATTGAAAAAATAAGTATTTTTTTGCTTAAAAATGATGCTTTTATTAACAAATGTATCGAGTTATCAACAAAATTAGTAAAAATGACATTCATTTCTTGTGTAGTCTGTAATTTCTACTAAATTTGTTATGATTAACAAAAAAGTTTAACCAACAATTAATAACTATCATTATGAACAAATCAGAATTAATCGATGCTATTGCTGCTGATGCAGGAATTACAAAAGCAGCTGCAAAATTAGCTTTAGAATCATTTTTAGGAAACGTAGGATCAACTTTGAAAAAAGGTGGAAGAGTATCTTTAGTAGGTTTCGGATCATGGTCAGTATCTAAAAGAGCTGCTAGAGACGGAAGAAATCCTCAAACAGGAAAAACTATCAAAATCGCTGCTAAAAATGTAGTAAAATTTAAAGCTGGAGCAGACTTAGAAGGTTCTGTAAACTAATCTAGTTTATTTTTTATATAGAAAACCATTCGTTCGTCGAATGGTTTTTTTTTACCTTAAAATTTGGTTTTACAACTTTTATTTGTACTTTTAGTTAAAATTGCGTCGAAATGACATCTGAAAAACTCCAAAAAGGACAACTTTTAATAGCAGAACCATCAATAATTGGCGACTTGTCTTTTAATAGATCTGTCATATTATTGGCAGACCATAACCAAGAAGGCTCTGTTGGTTTTATTTTGAACAAACCACTTGAATATACCATCAATGATCTGCTTCCAGAAATTAACGGTTCGTTTGTTATCTACAATGGCGGACCAGTGGAACAAGACAATTTATATTTTATTCACACCATACCAGAGTTGATTCCAAACAGTATTGAAATTTCAAATGGAATTTTTTGGGGAGGCGATTTTGAATTGACTAAGAACTTAATCAACAAGGGTAAAATAAATAAAGAAGATATTCGTTTTTTCTTAGGATATACTGGTTGGGGTTCTAATCAACTCGAAGAAGAACTGCAAGGCAACTCTTGGATTATTACAAACAACACCTATCAAGCAGCCATTTTGAGTAAATCTTCAAAGCAATTTTGGAAAGAAAAAATAATAGAATTAGGTGGCGAATACCTCATTTGGTCTAACGCACCAGAAAACCCAATACTAAATTAAAGTATTAATTTTTTCTACTAGTGTTTTAGAAAAACTGCTGTTGTATTCTTTTTTACGATATTTTGTAATGGGTTGAATTCCTATAATCACATTGGTAATAAATAATTCATCGGCTTTTTGTAATTCGAATGGAGAAATTGGTTGCTCTAAAACTTCAAGATTTTTCATTTCTTTGGCAATTTGAAGCACCTGCTTTCTCATGATGCCATTCAAACAACCTTCTTCAATAGACGGTGTAATTAGTTGATTTCCAATTAGCATAAACAAATTTCCATTCAATGCTTCGACAACGTTTTTTTCATTATTAAGAAGCAAACAATTTTGCAAATCATTTTCATCGGCAAAAATACTACCTGTAATGTTTATCATCTTGTTGGTAGTTTTGATTGTAGAAAGCAACTGCTTTGTGATGAAAAAATCTTTATACAAATCAACTTCATATATTGCATCTGAAAAGGAATAAGCAGTTTCATGCAAAGGAACTATTTGAATTATAAATGAAACACTTCTAGTTTGTGGGAGATAAAATCCGCCATCGTTTCTAAAAACGGTCAATCGTACCCGAGCAGAATTTACGCAATTAGAAACTTTCGCCAAGTGTAAAACTTGCTCTTCAAGGTATTCTAAAGTAAAATTATTTGGAATTTGCATCCTTACAATTCGCATAGAAGCCATTAATCTAAAATAGTGATCCTCAAGAAATAAGATTTTATTATTTACAATTTTTAGCGTTTCAAAAACACCATCGCCATATAAAAAACCTCTATTAGAATTAGACAAAGTAATGTCTGAAGATTGCATTTCGCCGTTGTAATTAATCATAAAAAAGTCCCGATTTAGTCGGGACAAATATAAGTTTTAATAATGATTTCTATACAGAACCAATAACATGTTTTAAATCGGATACTTGATTTTCCCAAAGTTTTTTTGATTCGTCTAATTCCTCTTCTATAGCAAAATCTACAACCATTAAAGAAACATCTTTAGTAATTTCATCTTCTAAAATTCTTAGTTCAAAATAAAATTCTGTATCTTTTTTGTTGTCGTCAATCCACTTAAATTTTACTTTTTCACCTGACTTCTTTGCGGCTAATCTTGCGTGCTCTTCGGTATCATCCCATTCAAAAGTAAAAAACTCTCCTCTTGAATTTACGGTATCAGCAAACCACTCTTGTAATCCAGAAGGAGTTGAAATATATTGATATAGCAATTGAGGAGAAGAATTTATAGGAAATTCAATTTCGTAACGAACTTTTGGTGACATATTCTAATTTTTGCGAAATATATAATTTTTAATTAAAATAACAGTCAAGAAAAAAAATATTTTTTTTTAATTTATTGTTTGAACAATATTATATTAGTCTTATATTTGCACCCGCATTCAAGGAAATGTATATTTTGGCGAGGTAGCTCAGTTGGTTAGAGCGCAGGATTCATAACCCTGAGGTCGGGAGTTCAAATCTCCCTCTCGCTACTTTTAAAAATATTAGTTTTTACAAGGGATTGAAATTTATTTAATCCCTTTTTTTATGCATAAGAAATTAAAATCTTTAATAATTTCACACAATTTATCACAGGATTTGGCAGTTAAAAAAAATATTCAGAACCAAAAATAATGCATTTCAATTACGATTTGAGGCGAGATTGGTATGTTTATTTTAAATTTAGAAACCCTGTAACTGGAAAATTATTCGAAGAAATTAAATTGTTAAGTTACCCAAACTGCTCCAATTTCTTTTTCCAACGTTCCCATAAAGGACATTCTTTAGCTTGCAAGTCAAAAAACTTTTGATTGTGACTGTGGTGTACTAAATGACAAAGTTCGTGTATTACAACATATTCAATACAACCTTTTGGAGTTTTAATTAATTCAGGATTTAATATTATTTTACCTTTTGGAGTACAACTACCCCATCTAGTTTTCATAGATTGAATATAAATGCCTGATGGCTCAACACCATATTTGTTAAATTTATCAATTAATGGACTTGCAATCTCTTCAAATTTTTCTTTAGCTTTTATTTTATACCAATCATTAAGTAATTTTTCAACATTAGATTTATTCTTAGTTGTAATTTGAATGTATCTTCCTTTGTAACTTACTTCATTTTTCTTTCCTTCAATAACTTCAATTCTATACTGCTTTCCTATATAAAAATGTGATTCACCTGAAACGTATTTTTTATCGTTTGGTTTGGGATGAAACGTTAAGAAGAAGTTTTGTTGTTTAATAATCCACGCTGCACGCTTTCTTACTTTTGTTGCAATTAAATCAATAGATGAATTTTCTGGAGCTTTTACAACTATTCTCATGTCTGGATTAACTGTAATACCTAATGTCTTTCGGTTTGTATACAAAAGTGTATACACTATCTTTCGTGAACCAAAATTAATTGAATACTCCATTTTTACTTATAAATTAACCTTGCAACCTCAATACACTTTTCTGCAATATCATCTGCAATATCGATTGCAATACCTACTTCATCAATTAAATACTCACCAATATAAAAAGTCATTTTTCTAATAATGTCGGGCTTTGTTGACCAATCAACAATAATATATTCATTAATTATCTTATCAACTTCTATTGCAAATGGTATTGCATTAGCAGTTGCAATACTATTACTTGCAGTTGCAAGTCTATAAAATGGAATAGTTTTTTCATTTTTCAGAATCGCTTCTGGAATATCATCTGACTTTTTAGTAATTGCCTGCTCTCTTAAATCTTTCAATCTATTAATTGCAACTATATCTGAAATTCGCATTGCACGTAAATCGGAAATTGTTTGTTGGATTAATTCAGAAAGCTTTTTATAAAAAACTGGATCTTCGTCCATTCTCTCATTAATATGTTTTGCAGTTCTACTTGCAATCGTCTCCGCTTTTGCCCTAGTACCAATAACTTTTTCTAATTCATTTTCAAATGCCTTCGTATCTAAAATAGAAACTTGTTCTGTTAACCTTATTATTTCTTCTGTGGTTACATGTTGATCTAATAATTTTTGCAATTGCTTTTCATATTTTTTAAAATCAATAGAATCAGAATAAGTATTAACTACTGAATTTCTCAACTCTGTATAGAATTTCAGATGTCTAATGTATAATTCTTTTGTTTTTTCTGGTGTATTATTTTCAAAATCAATTGACGATAAAGCCAGTTTCAAACATTTTGCAAAAGCAGTAAACTTTTGATAAAATTCTACTCTTATTGCTTCATCAGTTAAAACATCGGAATAACTTACAATATCCCATTTGTTCTTAACTTGTTTGAAAAGGTCATTAAGTTCCCCATGCAATTGAGGTAGATTTGCAATTTCTTTTTTAATATCATTTAAAGTACCTATTAAATCAGTTTCATCAAACTCGGTAAATTCAGAATAAGCGTTCATAGCTTCGTCTAGTTCACCAATTATTCCTTCATAATCAATAATAAAACCATATTCTTTACCTTGCATTACTCGATTTACTCTTGCAATGGCTTGCAATAAAGTATGATCTCTTAGTTTACGACACACATACATTACAACAACACTAGGAACATCAAAACCAGTTAGCAATTTATCTACAACAATTAATAACTCTGGGTAATCTGTTTTTTTGAACTGATTAATTAATTTTTCATCAAATCCTTTACCATATTTTGTTTCCATTTGTTTCCAAAAAGCAACTACTTCATTGGTTGGTTCACCATGAATATCATCATTCCCTTCTCTCGTATCTGGTGATGACATGATTACTTCTGTAGAAACTTTTCCAATTAAATCAAAAGATTTTTTATACTTAACTGCCGTTGCTTTATCTGGAGTTACCACCATGCCTTTAAAACCACTTCGTTCTCCTGTTTTATCAACTCCCCAATTATGTGTGTAATGGTCTGAAATATCTCTTGCAATTTCATCAATGCGTTGCTCTGTTTTTGAAATAAGATTGGCTTTGCTAAATTTCTTTTTCAAATCTGCTCTTTCATATACTTCTAATGGTTCTGCAACACTATCAAATCCTCTATCTAATGCTTTTTGATTGACATTTTGAACTGCATGCCTGCCTTCATAAATAATGGGCACAATTGCACCATCTTCAACCGCTTGAATTATAGTATAAGCATCAATAATTCCACCGAATTTTTGTGCTGTACTTTTTTCTTTTTTCATTAATGGAGTTCCTGTAAAAGCGAGAAAACATGCATTAGGTAAAACCTTTTGCATTTTGACATTAAATGTTCCGTATTGTGTTCTATGACCTTCATCAATCAACACAAAAATATTGTTGCTCGCTAAAGGTGTTGCACCCAATTGATTTACAGCAGCCTCAAACTTATTAATAATTGTTGTCACCACTGCATCACTTTTGCTTTGCAATAAATCTACTAATTGATTACCTGTTTTTGCATTATGAACTGGAACCTCTACATTTTTGAAAGTATCTGTTATCTGAGTATCCAAATCTGTTCTATCGGTTACAAGAATTATTTTTGGATTCTTTACAGTTAAGTAAATTTTCTTTGCAAGCATAGCCATTGTTAATGACTTACCGCTTCCTTGCGTATGCCAAACCACTCCGCCTTGTCTTTTTCCTTCGTTAATAGATTGAATTCTTTTGATGATTTTATTGATGGCAAAAAATTGTTGGTAACGTGCAATTTTCTTGTACGAACCACCTTCAAATAAAATGAAATCTTTGATTAATTGCAATAATCGTTCAGGTCGACACAACCAATATAAATATCTATCCTGTTCACTTACTGAAATTGTTTCGAGTTCTTTTAGCTCAATTATTTTTTGTTCCCAATCTTTTCTATTTAAAAACAGTTTTTGTTTTTGTTCAGTTGTCAGTGGCTGATTGACTAATTCAAATATTTCGTTTTCAGTTTCTGCTGCACTTTCTTTCCATGATGCCCAAAACTCTTCTTTGGTATCTGTGGTTGCATATTTTGCTTGCAAGGTTGCAAGACTTAAAAGTAACTGACTGTAAATATAAAGATGTCTTATTCCATCTTCTTGCTGATTCCTTGCATGTTGTGAAATAGCTTCTGTTATTGGCTCTTTTATGTCTGGTCGTTTACATTCAATGACACATAACGGAATACCATTTACAAACAAAACAACATCTGGTCTGTAATGGTCTTTACTACCAATACGCATTACGCTATATTCTTCTGTTACATGAAAAACATTGTTGTTTAAATTCTTCCAATCAATGTATTGCATGGTGAAACTTTTTTTATCACCATCGATACTTTGCTCTAATGCTTTTCCTAATGTAATGAGTTCGTATGCTTTTTTACTTGCAGCAATATAACCTTCATTCATAGGAATATCTTTGAGTGCTTGAATACCATTTTCGATATTAGCATCACTAAAAAAAGCCATTTTAGAAGAACTTACCTGAATACTATTGATTTCATGCAATTGCTTTCTTAAAATAGGTTCAAGTATAACCTGACCTGTTTTATTACCACGAAGCTCTTCTGCTTCTTCTGGGGATAAATAAGTATAACCTAGCTTTTGCAATAATTGCAAGGCTGGTATTTGTGAACTATGGTCTTCTTTGAAGGATGGTTTGTTCATTGAATCGTTTTTAATTTGAAAAAAAAAGTTAAGAAATATAAAGAAATATAAAAATGTTTATATATTTGTAGCGTTCTTTACCATTGGTTTGGAACCTACAAAGGCCTTTAACGCTGAACCCAAAATCAGCTTGAAAATAAGTCGACTTGGTTTGAACCGCTTGTTCTTATCGAGCCGCAACAAAATCCTCGGTTTTTGAACCGAGGTTTTTTTATTTTCTGACAATACCATATTCATCATTTTTACTGGCTATTTTTAATAAAATGGGTGCTATTTTTTGAAATTGCTTCTCTAAACCAAACTTTTTCAAACTCCCTTTTGGATATTCTTTTCGGTATAATGTATGTGCTATAATATCAACGGTTTGAATAAAATAAGAATGGTGTGACGACCTTGAAAATGTGTCTTCAATAATATTATCAATTGGTGCATTATAACTTTCTAATGTAAAATGAGTTGGTACTGGATTGTAAACTCTCATTTTTCGTTGTAATGACATCAGTTTATTATTATCGGTATCGTCTGCAACAATAATACCTTTATCATTGACTGACTTTTTTAGAAAAGTATCATAACGCTGTAATAATCGGCTCCAAGCCAAATTAAAAATATCAGTGTCAGGATGTTCGTCTATTTTAAGACAAATATTTATAACTGCGGCAGTATCAAATATAAGCGGAATTTGAGTGCAATAATCTTTGATAATATCCAATCGTTGTGATTTATGTATGGATTTATATTCCATTAAATGGTTTACCCGAATTAATTCTGAAGTATGAATTTCGGTACGTTGGTTGAGATTGTATTTTTCTTTTAATGATTTTCTGAATGATTTTAATCGCAGCAAATATTTGTCCCAATCGTTTTGAGAAACTATTAAACCCGAAAGAATAAAATGCGGCGAACTATTGGGATGTGTTCCTGGATCTCCACTTTCATCAACATACATTATATACATAAATACCTTTTTTTATTAAAACTTCAACCTCATTCCCCGTTAACAAAATCTGTATCAACCTTATTTTCATTTCTCCGTTAAGTTAGACTTTCATTCTTCTCTTAAATCCTCTCTTAAATCCTCTCTTAATTCCTCTCTTAATTCCTCTCTTAATTCTTCTCTTAATTCTTCTCTTAATTCTTCTCTTAATTCTTCTCTTAATTCTTCTCTTAATTCTTCTCTTAATTCTTCTCTTACTCTTAATCTTACTCTTAATTCTTCTCTTAAATCTTCTCTTAAATTACTGCTTTTGCAATTGCCATTTTGAATCTTTAAAATTACCAATATTGTGAATTTTAGATTCTATTCTCAATTCAGTAAGTAAATTTCCAACTTTATTTTTTTTCTGATTTTCATCCATCCAGTCAGGTAGTTTACTCCATAGCAAATCATCTACTTCTTTTCTACTCATGCTCTTATGCTGTTTTAATGCATTAAGTATAAGATCTAAATAATATTTTTTATCAAATGCTTTATTCTTGGTATATGCTGCTTTTTCTCCTGTTTTCTCTGCAACCTTTAAACCAATAAAAAAATTAGGTTTTCTACCTTCAATAAGCTTTTTGCTTTTTAAATGCTTCTCTTCAAATGCTGTGATTGGTATTTTCTTCTGAACTTTATCCAACATCATAATTTCCTCTAAAGTTAACTCTTTGTGCTTAGCGAGCAAACGAGCATAATCCATATCTAGAATTTTACCAGAAATAGAAACTTTTACTTTCTCAGAAGATAAATCATAATCGGGCATTGGGAAATAACGAGCTTTTTGGAAATTGAAAATTTTCTTAATTCCACCACCAGCAGTATCCACCATTTTTAAGTTGAACATGGCTGTAGCTAAAAATCTATTTCGATAAAATTCTTCTGGCGCGTCATCAATAACTACTTTTTCTACGCTTCCAGGGATAAAAGAACCATGATTTGTAAAAATCAACTGATCTTCCATTTCTATAACATTAATTCTCGCATTTTTGGTATAGTCTTGGTGTGCAATACAATTATTGATAGCTTCACGAATAGAAAAAGGTTCGTATTTTGCAACTTCTGTTGGAAATATTGTTCCTTCTTGCATGTATCTGTATTTGATATTTCTGATTTTTGCAAAGACTTTTTCAACTGATAAAATCATAGGAAGTCCAAAAATATCATAATCAATATCAAAACCGTTATTATCAATTAGTTTCCATCGAATTTTAACTTCTGATGGATTTAGAAAATGTTCAGATTCGTCCTTTCCTAAAAGGATTAAAGCAGTTCTAGTTATTTTTCCTTTAATAGTAACTTTAGCTTTATTTAAAAATGTTATATCATCCCAATTATCAACATCATCAGCTTTTTCTGGAAATTTATTTTTATAATTTTTTCTTGCAAGAGCAATTGCATCATCATCAAGATCGTCAATAGAAGCTTGAGAAACTATAACAGCACTCCAATCATCTTTTATAGTTTGCGCTCTAATACGCTCAATTTTTTCTATGTTTAAAGACGTCAACTCTTCGCCATCTCTTGCATAGTAATGACCATCAAAAGCAATTGGAATTCCCTTAGGCGCGGCAGGAATTTGAAACATAATTACTCTGCCTTCTGGTTTATTTATTTCATGGATTTCTATAAAAGAAATGCCGTTAGTTACTTTTTTGGCTATTTCGCCTTTTAAACTATCTAAATCTTTTCTAACTGAGCGAAACTGAGAACCTACAACCTTATGTTTTTTGTCTTCAATACCAAACACAAGCCAAGAAAAAGACTTTCCTTTAAGATTTGCTTCGTTGGAAAGTGCCGAAAAGTATTTGCCTAATTTAGAGAAGTCGTAGGTGTTTTTTGCTTCTTTAAATTCAACGATTTCGTTTTCTGCTGATAGACTGCAAAGATTATTTAATGTACTATTTAATTCCTCAATTGTCATAATTATATACTTTTTTCTTTAAATTTTCAACCTCTTTTTCCCTGTTAACAAAACCTGCATTAACCCTTTTTTCTGCTCTTTGAGGTGCGCCAGTTTGCTTTTTAATAACTGAATTTCTGCATCAGCACATTGCAAAACGTTTGCGATTGCGGTTTGTTCATGAAAATCAGGAATTAATAGTGGACATTCTAAAACTTCTTCTTTTTTTAAATTTGTCTGCCCAACACCGTTGTCAAAACTTAAATAATGAACATTCCTATTTAAAATAAAAAATAAAAATTTACTATTAGTATCTTTATTAGCAGTTATTGAACAAATTCTTTGATTTAAAGTATACTTATTGTTTTCATCAACGTAAAAACATTTTGCAAGTGCCTTCCCATTAGGAATATCACTCATTACCATTGCAATTTCGTTTGCAAATAAAGGACAAAGATTATCGTTAGATGATTTAAAAACAGTTCCATTTGTCGACACAAATTTTGAATTTACAACTTTATAAGCTCCATCTTCATCAATTCCATTTTCATGTGCTTTACCATTCCTAAATGTTGCAACTTCTTCCAATGATTTTAAATTCCATTTATCACTAAACCCTTTCAATCGTTTTTTACCCGAAAGCAATTGTTGCATTAATGCTTTTTTAGAAAGTTCTTTTTGAGCAATTAAGGCAGTGTGTTTTTCAATTGCTGCATCCCAAGTAGAAAGGCAATTAGCTATCGCGACTTGTTCGGGGAGTGGTGGGATTGGAATGGATAAACTTTTTAATGCTACTTGATTTATATTTGTGTTTGCACTAATTGTACTTTTATTTAATAGTCGTTGTCTAAAACCTTCTTCATAAAAACAATGTGCTTTAAATTCTGAATTAAAATAATCATTATCTCTAAAACGGATTATAAAACCACTAAAAGTTGTATTTTCTAAATCATCACAAATTAAAGTTGTTAGACCTACACCTGTAGGTTTTACTGATGAACGAATAAAAAGTACATCTCCTTTTTTTAAAGAAAAATCTCTTAAATCCCTTTCATTTGCATTTACTAATGTAAGATTCAAATTATTCTTGAATACTTTATTTACACCAAAAACATCCATTAGATTCACCATTGGAAAACCAAATCCAAAATCTTCTTTATCTTTATTAATTCCATTTTTAAATTCTCCAAGCTCTCCAAGTTTCTTAACTTCCCAATCCTCAGGAATTAAACCTAAAGGGGAGTTTTTGTATTGGGTGGTATTTTGTGTTGTTGTGTTCATTTTATTGTTTTATTAAAATTGTTATTTCTGCAAACGACCTTGCAAACGCATTTTTGCGTAAAGCACTGTAAACAGTGACTT
>JFJP01038347.1_pt1 | contig 17971 bp, 14 predicted proteins | sample 431651 | NCBI WGS metagenome assembly JFJP01 (sample SAMN02602958, study PRJNA72255) | Microbial mat metagenome, whole genome shotgun sequencing project. | biome: fresh water; feature: sink hole; material: water; isolation source: purple microbial (photo- and chemosynthetic) mats found in...
TGGATTGATATGGATATGATTCCTTTCGGTCAGCTGCAGCTGATGTCACTAAAACCTGCCGGGGTTAACGGGAATGAAACGAAGAGTGAATTAATGCAGAAAATGAAATCCGGAGAGTTGGACACTTTTGAACTTTTAGCCGGTAAAGGTTTCAATCGCTGGTGCGAATTTACCAAAGACCAGATGTACACCTTTATCACTCTTCGTGCATTGTCGGCATCACCTTTGATGATAGGAGGCGATTTGCCAACCCTCGATGAATTCTCACTGAAGCTAATAACACATAAGGATATTTTAGCATGCAACCAAAATGGTGTAATGGGACGTTTGGTTTATGAATCCGGTAGTATTGAAATATGGAAAACAACGAAGAAGGACAGTGAAAATGGATGGATTGGAATTTTTAACCGTTCCACTGAGAATAAAACAATTTCCTTACGACCTGAAAATCTTGGATTGAATTCTGACACATCATCCAAGCTATTTGATGTTTGGAGCAACAAAGATGCTTCAGGCTTAAAATTTAAGATTAATCCAAATGGTGTTGTTTTCTTAAGATATCCAGTTAATTAGCCGACTCCATGGAAGTCCGCCGCAAAGCCCCGCCTTGCGGCAATCTTCTCCCGCGGCAATTAAAATAAAATGGCTTTGTAAATCAGATCTTTAAGAAGCCATTTTTATTAGTAGTACAAAAAGTAGTTTCCCAATATTTGAAAATCACTGATTTTGGTCCTCATCATACACAACTAATTCTTTGATTAAAAATTCTCTTCCGCGAAGCACCTCTTTCTCAAAACTATGGCATTTTGGGCAATAACCGTCTGTTTTTAATATATTGAAAACTTCGCCACAATCCAAACATTTTGCCTCACCAGGTATCATTTCAATTTCCAGTTGAGTATCCTTAAAAAATGGTTTATCCAAAGTCACAACGGGAAAATATTCTTCCATGAAAGAAGGAATCACAGAAGAAACTTCTCCAACTTGCAAAACTATAGCTCTTAGTTTTTGAATTTTATTTTTAACTACTAAATCTTCTACAATTTTTACAACTTCTACTAATAAACTTAATTCGTGCATTGATTTATTATCAATATTTAATAAATGATTCTTTAATTTTTCTTATTGCAATTTTAACTTCTCTTTTTGGAATATTCTTTAATACTTCTTTTGGTATATCTTCATAAGCGACTTGTCCAACATTGTTTATCTTTTTAAGACTAACTCCATCAAATTTACACATTACTGTACAAACACCACAACCCAGGCATTTACCTTCATCAATAACAGCAACACCGCAACCCAAACATCTTAAAGTTTCTTTCTTTAATTGCTCTTCTGTCAAAGTTGCCCTGGTATCTTTAAATGTTCCATCATTTTCTTTAATATGCAATGGTCTTTGTCTTTTGGTTGTATCATAATCTTTGAAAACCAAATTATCTTTATCAATTTCTGCAAATCCATTGTATGGGCGACCAATAGTCAAACTTTGTCCTTCCCAAACTGAACGATGAAGAGAAATTGCACCTTGTTTGCCACTGGCTATTGCATTGATGGCAAATTTTGGTCCCGTAAAGCAATCACCACCAACAAAAATATCTTTCTCATCAGTTAAATAGGTAAAATCATCAGCAACTACAGTGCTATTTCTGTTTAATTTCACATCAGTGCCGTCTATTAAATTACCCCATTCAATTGATTGTCCAACTGAAAGCAATACATGGTCTGCTGGCACAGTTATGATATTATTATCGTCATACTTTGGGGAAAACTTACCGTCATCATTAAATACTGATAAACATTTTTTGAATTCTACTCCAGTAACTCTGCCATTTTCAACAACAATTTTATTAGGACCATATCCATTATTAATTATAATATTTTCATATTCTGCTTCTTCAATTTCTTCATCTAAAGCTGGCATTTCTTTTCTTGCTTCCAAACAATATATATTTACTGTTTTACCGCCAGTTCTTGTTGCAGTTCTTGCAACATCAATAGCAACATTACCGCCACCTATTACTACTACATTACCATTTAGTTTATCTGCATTATCCAAAGCCACATTTCTCAAGAAATCAACACCTGAAATAACACCTTTCGCATCTTCACCTTCCAAGCCAAGTTTTCTTCCGCCTTGAGCACCAATTGCAAGATAAAATCCTTCAAAACCCTCTTTTCTTAATTCAGGTATTGTAACATCCTTACCTACTTCAATTCCTGTCTTAAATTCTACTCCAAGTTCACGAAGCACATCTATTTCTGATACAATTACGTCCTTTTCAAGTCTAAATGCCGGTATTCCTAAAGTTAGCATCCCACCAAGTTTTTCTTGTTTTTCGAATACAGTAACCTTATATCCATCAATAGCCAAATAATATGCACAAGATATACCTGCAGGACCAGAACCTATAATGGCAATTTTCTTTCCATAAGCATGCATTTTTTCAGGAACAAATCTTGATTCAGATTCCATATCTTTATCTGCAATAAAACGCTTAATATCATCTATTGCTACAGGATTATCTATAAAACCACGAGTACACACATCTTCACATTTATGAGGGCAAATTCTTCCACAAACTGCTGGCAATGGATTTACTCTTTTTATTACTTCTAATGCTTCTCTATATTTACCCTGGCTGGCAAATCTTATATATCCTTGAATAGCAAGATGTGCTGGACATTCAGTAATACAAGGAGATGTGCCAGTTTCTGGCACAACCAATTTGCGATTATTTCTAAAATCAGGGTTATATCTTTCTTTGCTCCACCTATGATCATCCGGTAATTCCATTTCTGCAACTTTAATAGGTGTTTTTGTACAAAGTTTTTCTCCAAGTCTGATAGCATTGGAGGGACACTTTTCTACACATGCACCACAGGCTACGCAATTATCTGGATTTACTTCAGCCACATAATTTGATTTACTCATATTAGGTGTATTGAAGTATTGGGAAGTTCTTAAGGCAAAACATACATTGATATTACAATTACAGATAGCAAAAATCTTGTCTTTACCGTCCATATTTGTAACCTGATGAACACAACCTTCTCTCTCTGCCTTCAATATTATCTCCAATGCTTCGTCTTTGGTTGCACGACGCAATTTATTGGTTCTAACACCAGCATCAGCCAAATCACCTAATATGATACATTTTTCATCTTCTAAGTCGCCACAGCCTTCACCCATAATTCTACGACTTCTTCTGCATTGGCAAGCGCCAACAGCAATTTGTCCATCATATTTATTAAGCCAATAGCTAATCTCTTCATAGTTAGCTTTTCTAGATTCTCCACTTATAGCAGATTCTACAGGAATAACTCTAAGTGCACCTCTTCCTAAAGGTATTTTGTCAACCATTGGAGCAATTGTGGTTCTGGTATATTCTTCAAAAGCTCTTGCTATTTCCGGATGGCTTTCAGCCTGTTCTTTATTAAGAATCATTATTTCGAAAATTCCAGGAACATAAATTGGCACACTGTACTCATATCCTCCTTCAACTTCTCTACATTCTACTATTCCAACATCAAGACATTTCTCCAGAACTTCAGAACAGTGTTCTGTTGTTTTGCCAATATTTTTTGCAACTTGTGCTGGATTTACATAAGTTCTTCTTTTTTTCATTCCAAGAACCACTTCTGCCATTTCATCAGTGACTAATTTCCCTAAAACATAATAGTCAGGCATATCTTTAGTGATGGTTAATCTCTTACTGCCTCGAATCAGCCTTGCTAAATCCACAATACATTCTCTTAATTGTTCTGCCATTTTTGTGTCTCCCAATTTTTAAAATGTCTTAATATTCATTCCAATTTTTAACTTCAGTACGTAGCCAATTAGCCCACTCTTCAATTCCTTCCCCTGTTTTAGCAGTAATTGGAATAATCTTGATGTTTGGGTTTAGCTTTTTAACTCGTTCTTTAACAGCCTCTAAATCAAACTCAAAGAAACCTATTGAATCCATCTTGTTTATTAATAAAACATCAGCGATTGAAAACATTAAAGGATATTTGAGAGGTTTGTCATCTCCCTCCGGCACACTTAAGATCATGACATTTTTCACCGCTCCGGTATCAAATTCAGCGGGGCATACTAAATTGCCGACATTCTCAAGTATTACCAGGTCGATTCCATTGGTTCCCAGACCAGCGAGTCCCTGCCTGGTCATATCAGCATCTAAATGGCACATCCCACCTGTATGCAACTGAATAACTTTAACGCCGGTTTTAGAAACAGTGAACGCATCCACATCAGAATCAATATCGGCTTCTAAAATGCCGATGCTCATTTCATCCTTTAAGGTTTCAATGGTTCTTAATACAGTTGTTGTTTTACCCGAACCAGGTGATGACATCAGATTGAGTAAAAAGGTCTTTTCCTTTTTTAGTTCGTCGCGAAGAATATTCGCTTGTTTATCGTTGTTTTCGAAGACACTTTTCTTTATTTCAAGAATTTTATAGCGATCCATTTTATGCTTTTTTAAATTTGTTAGTACACATTTTCGGCAATCACACTTTTATAGGCTTTTGTTTCGGCAAATATTTCGTCCTTTAACGGGTTATTGGCCTTACAGCATCATCTTACCATTGTCGCTAATGGTTCTTGTGCAGGCGTAGTTTGGCACAAAAAAGTTCAGTTAAAGAAACCACGCCAAAACCTTCATATAACCCGCAATTCCGGCAGGATAAGACAGGTTGACCCGATCTTTTGCTGTTATAAATATCTCATCAACATTAAAAGCGGCTGTAATTGTTAAAGATGCTTTTTCTGCATATCTGTTTGTAAAGCTCGCCCAATTTGAGAAGGAAATTGTTACAATATTTACAAGAGAGTTTACATGATTCACATATTCAAAACCCAACACTAGCAACTCTTAATAATTTTAATGTTTTGTTTTAATCTTTGATAGTGCTATAATTTTTCGGTGCGATGAAAGCTTGCTTTCAGAAGCAGAAGAAAAAATAAAGGCCTGGTATGACCGAAGCGAATGAAAGGCTTTTTCTCTTTCAGCCGGCCCCCTGGAAGTCCGCCGCAAAGCACCGCTTTGCGGCAATCTACTCAACTATTTCTCTGAATCACCACCCTGGAAGTCCGCGGTGCGCCAGGAATTAGATTTCATCTCCTGGTTTCAGATAAAACCCGATTGCATTAAGAGATTCATTCTTACGGTAATATTCAGGATCCGTTAGTTTTGTATTTTCCAGCCGATTAACCTTTATCATTACACTGCCATCCTTCGGTTTCATAACCTGAACACCTTTTGTTGACCTGCTTCCCACCGCATTGATCTGAGAGGTGTTAAACAGAACCACCTTTTTAATGCTGCTCATTGTAACCAGATTAATATCATGTTCAATGAGTTCAATAAAGATCAATCGCGATTCGCCATTGAATGCATTCCTGAGTTTTTTCCTTGTGTACTCGGTTTGAAAACTTTCCATTGAAATTTTCCCTATTTTGCCGTTTTCAAATGCCACAATCAGAAAACCTTTATATCTCTTTTCTCCAGTCAGATAGATCGGCTTTTCCCCTGGTTCAAGATCAATTTTCTGTAGTGCCTGAAACTTGTCTATCAGTTCCTTTTTCTGAACTTTATATACATTACACTGGGAAGTAAAGACAAGGATCTCACTTGAATTAGAATCGTCCCCTGCTTTAATCGGTGTGGATCCGGAAGAAGATTCTCTTATCAAAACATTTCTTTCTTCCATTTCTATTCTCCTTTTTAGACTTTCTGCACTTTGCATTGTTATCAGGTTTTGATTAAACCCCAAATGTGGGAATTATTCTTTTCTTCCTATCCAATTCTTTGAATTTCTTCGTTGTGACCAGTGTCTGTTAAAGCAGTACTTATTGACCACATCCGGCTACCAGATTTCTGCAATAGTATCTGGTGGACATTTTTTAATCCTCAGGGTATGAAGCCATTCGACAAAGTACCCGACGATGACATTCCGTTTCATGGTTTTGAGCAAAATCCAGAAGATTGAAAAATTGTGCGTGTTTTTTTAAAGGTCACTTTTAACGATATTGTAATAATATCTTTACCAAATTGCGATCCCGGATTAGTACTATTGTGTCGGGATATTTTAAGGTAATAATAAAGAGTAAATCGCTTTACAAAATTATAGTTCAAAATACAATCAGAATGACCAAACAGACCCTTTATATTATTGTGCTTCTCTGCCTTTACTGCATCCTACCCGGTTGCACAAATCAGATGGGAAGAAGCGGTAAACTTTTCAATGAAAAGTATGAGACAAAGTTATATAAGGATAGCTTCGGGGAAAAAGCGTCAGCTTATCTTCCCGGTGATTTCCATCAGCACTCAACTTATACAGACGGTTCATTATCAATCGGTCTTGTGTTTGAGAAAAACAATGAATATAACCTCGAGTGGTGGGTAAACAGTGAGCATGGCGGAGCATTCGGCCGCAACGGCTCGGTTTCAGGAGATGATCTCGGACAAACAGTTTACTGGACTGATTATGATACTGTTCCCATTAAGGGAAAGGCAAATAACGGCAAAATGTGGCGCTGGCAGTCGATTGCAGAATACTCGTTCACGGATGTCCTTAGAGCCCGCCAGAAGTACCAGTCTAAAACAATAATACAAGGACTTGAATGGAATGTACCCGGTCATGAGCATGCCAGCATGGCTATTCTGGGCAGTCAGTTTTCATCAGCACCCAATGCAAATGCCATAGCTGAGTTTGAATACAAATTTGATAACAGGGACACTGATGACAGCGGTGGATTGAATAACTGGACTAAAAGTACCAATAGCGGACATGACAAGGCGCTTGAGGCCATTGCATGGATGCAGTCGAATTATCCCGGGTCAGGCTGGATTATCCCTGGTCATCCCGAAAGAAAAGGCCTCTACTCCATATCAGACTTCAGGGATATGAATAATGCAGGTCCGGATGTTTGCTTTGGTTTTGAAAGTATGCCCGGTCATCAGAAATCCAATGTGAGGGGAGAGTATGAGTCAGGCAACGCATACGGTGCATCTACATACGGAGGAACAGGACTTATGGCAGCAAAAGTCGGCGGTCTCTGGGATGCAATGCTGAGCGAAGGCCGCAGGTGGTGGCTGTTTGCCAACTCAGATTTTCATGATATTTCAGGAGATTTTTATCCCGGAGAGTACCAGAAAACTTATGCCTATATTCCAACAAAAGGTGATCCCCAGGCTATTATAAACGGACTGCGTTCCGGGAATGCCTTTGTTGTAACCGGTGATCTGATTGATTTCCTTGATTTTACCGTAAATGGTAATACCATGGGGCAGACAGCCAAGGCACAAGGTAAAAAAGCTCATATTAAAATATATATTAATGATCCGTCAGGCGATAACAACAATTGCTTTAGCAATTATACCAACCCCATCCTTGATCACATCGATATTATTGCCGGCAAGATTCAGGGAATGATTGACAAAGGGGATCCGGATTATATGAATGATGATGTGACCTCAACCACCAAGGTGGTTGCCCGGTTTGACGCTACCGGCGGAATTAAGGATTCTGACGGACTGGTAAGCAGTAAGTGGCAGGTTTTTGGCAACGGGCTCATTATGATCTCCTACCTCGCCTCAAACATTGAGAGCGATATGTATTTCAGGCTCAGAGGAACCAATCATGGGTTGAACATCCCGAATCAGACCGATGCTGCCGGAAATCCTCTTCCCGATACATTGTCATTCCCTAATGACGGGGCCAAAGCATTTGAAGATCTCTGGTTTTACTCAAACCCTGTATTTGTCAGCAAATAGCACCATCAAAATAAATAAAAATGAAAAGAATACGTGCTTTAATACTGGGACTCACAATTGCAACCGCAACTTTTTTGAATGCACCAGCCCGGCAAAACCGGCAGGTGCACAGTAATTTTAACTAATAAATCATTCATGAGCCAAAACATATTATCAGGAAAACCAATGAGGATAAGAAAGGCTGAAGAAAAAAAGCTCCATATCTGTAGTATTTCTCAAATAGTACAATGCAAAAACAGTAATTACAGAATGGCACAATTCATCTAGATTGCCTTTCTCTTTGCCAGTCTTTCTTTGATTGAATCCACGACGTAATAAACCATTGGCACTAAAAAAACCGTCAGTATCATGGATGACACCAAACCTCCGATAATAACCCAGGCCAATCCGTTTTTCCATTCGCTGGCAGTTCCCTTAGCTAAAGCAATTGGTAACATTCCAATGGCCATAGCCACAGTTGTCATCAATATAGGTCGCATACGTTCTTTACTTGCAATTATCAATGCTTCTTTGAAATGGTTACCACGCGCTTTTAGTTGATTTGTAAAGTCCACTATAAGGATGGCATTTTTTGTTACCAGACCCATAAGCATTATTAGTCCCAGCTGCGCAAACAGGGTCAGGTGGTTTAGCGACAGGTTTAATGCGAGGAAAGCCCCGATTGCCGCCACCGGTATGGCAAATAAAGCCACAAATGGATAGACATAGTCATTGTAGAGAGCTACCAGGATTAGATAGATCAATATAAATGAGATCAGGAGAACCGAACCGAGCGCTCCGAAACTTTCATTTTGAGTTTTGATATCTGCACCCCAGGTTAATTTAACTCCTTCCGGCAATGGTTGGGTTTTCAGAAAACTTATTACTTCAGCCGCCAGTGTGCCGGAAGGCATGCCAAACGATTCGGACGTCAACGTTACAGAAGGTTGTCTGTCTAACCTTTCGAGCAATGAGGGCGAATTATCCTGTCTGACTTCTGCAAATTGTGAAACCTCAACAGGTATATTCATAGGGTTTATGATGGAAAGATGCTGCACATCCCCGTAATTTTTTCGGTCAAAGTCGTCCAGCCAAATCCTGACCGGATATTCTGTTCCGTTTTCGGTAAGTGTGGCATCATCGTTTCCCGTGAAAGCAGTTCTTAAATTTAACCCGACATAAGCAGTTGTCAATCCCAGCCGTTGCATCTTATCTCTGTCCGGGATTACCTTATATTCGGGACTTCCTTCCTGCACTGATAACTGTACATTATCGGCACCCGGTATTTTTTCAACAGCTGCTTTCAGCCGGGCTCCTGTACTCATAACCAAGTCCAGATCGCCTCCGCTCAGGGTTATCTTGATTGGTGCAGATTTGGGCAACAGGCCAAGAACAGCCATTGAAAAGTTTACACCCGGGAACTGACTTTTCAGCTCTTCGCGAAGTGTTTTCATATATTCCTCGGTTTTGATTTTTGTCTCCTTTTCCGGTTTTAACTGGATAGTAAATTCGGATAAGTTGGCAGAGCCGACTCCTAAACTGCCGATGCCTGTACTTGGCCCGGCAATATTGCTGAAAAGTGAGGCCGCTTCAGGTTGCTGCAGGATAAAGTTTTCTACTTTCCGGGTTCTGATATTGTTCTCCTGAACAGTGGTTGTTTTATCGTATTCCAGGTTCAGGCGGAACTTCCCCTGATCGCCTGTCGACATCATCTCTTTGCCTATAATGCCTTGTTTCATTATCATAACAGTCATTATCAACAGGAAAACCACAAAACCAGTAAAAAGGAGTTTATGTCTAAGTACCCATTCTAACTGACGGCCATACCATTCAATGAATGTTGTTAACTGCTTTCCAAACCAGAGCAGAAAACGGTTCATGAAGTTTGTAGGTTTTAAATCATCTTTCTTCCCGATCCGGGAAGAAAGCCATGGCACCAAAGTAAAACCTACCAACAGGCTGGTGAGAGTGGATGTAATTACTACAACAGAAAATTCTTTGAGCATATCGGCAACAAATACCCGCAAAAAAAGAATGGGCAAAAACACTATTACTATTACCAGCGTTATTGATATTGCTGAAAATCCGATTTCCATCCGGCCATCCATTGCCGCGGTTAGTTTCGGTTTGCCCATATCCAGATGTCTCTGAATATTTTCCAGCACTACAATTGCATCATCTATCAGTATTCCGATAATCAGGGACATGGCAAGCAATGTCATAAGATTTAAGGTGTACCCCAGCAACCACATCACGGCTATGGAGGTAACCAATGAGGTCGGGATTGCAATAAGTACAATGAGAGAGTTCCGGTAACTTCTCAGGAACAAAAGCATCACAAGGGAAACCAATATTATGGCCAGAATCAGGTCATCCACTACTGAATTCACTGCCGCGATGGTTTTATCAGTTGAATCATCGGCAATATCAAATTTCACTCCGTAGACTGAGTTGGCAACTTCAATTTGTTTAAGTTTTGCATGAACAGATTTTGAAACATCCACTGCATTGGCATCCCCTTGCTTTTTTAACTGCAGGCCTATTCCGTTAACGCCGTTGTAGCGACTTACGGAACTTATTTCCTTAACGCCGTCGAATACGGTTGCCACATCTTTTACATAAACAGGCATTCCCGGGGAAGGCATTGCTACCTGCACATTCATTATATCATTTACGGTTGAAAATTTTCCGGTTAAACGGACTGAATTACTTTCTTTATCAGATTGTGCCTTACCAGCCGGCAGATCAATTCCGGAACGATTAATGGCTTCCACCACCTGATAAAGTGATATTTTATAGAGTTTCAATTTATCCTGATCTGCCTTGACCTGGATTTCCCGTTCTTCACCACCGAGCAGGGTGATTTCTGCCACTCCTTTTAATTGCTGAATTTGAGGCAAAAAATCATCGGTCATCTTCTGATAAAATTCTGTCGCAGGCAGACTGCTTGTTGCGCTAATTGATATTATAGGTAAATCATTAGGCGAAACTTTACTGATGACCGGACTTAAAATATCTGCCGGCAGGTCCTTTCTTATATTGTCTATATACCGCTGAGCATCCTGCATTGCATTATTCAGATTCGTTCCGTATTTCAGGTTTGCAATAATGACAGAGGCGTTGGGCATCGACTTTGTCTCGAGGTAATCAACACCTTCGAGATTCGATAAGGCATCTTCAATTTTTCTGGAGACAGATGTTTCCACTTCATTGGGTTCGGCACCCGGATACATTGTTTTTATTACTACTACCGGCTGGTTAAAGTCAGGCAACAGTTCATAGCCCAGTGTTCTAAAGCCTATTATCCCCAACAGGGTAAATACGCTGAAGAGAACTATTATCAGCGATGGTCGTTTAATTGAAATTTCTGTGATATTCATGATCGCTGATATTAATTGTAAATGACATTAGCTCCATCATAAAGATTAATAAATCCGTTGATGATAATTACATCGCCTTCTGTAAGGCCATCCGACACCATAGCTTTATTTTGAAATCTGCTTGAAACGGTAATATTTTCAAGAACAGCTTTACCGTTTTTTACAATATATACCTTTGGTTGAATGTTTGTTCCAACAATGGATGAGGCAGGAATGACAATGAATTTTCCTTCACTGTCGTTTTTCAATTTCACCTTCCCGAACATCCCCGATTTGATTTTCAGGTCTGCTGTGTTATGCACTGAAAACTGCACGGGAAAGCTGTTCCCCATATTGGCCTTACTCCCGATCATGATAACCTTTCCTGATAGAACAGCTTCAGGATATACATCTGCTGTATAGGTGTAAAGTTGATTTAGTTTAAATTGATATAATTCAGTTTCCGGGACATTTACAGTAAACTTCAAGAGAGAAATATCTGTAATTTGCAGCAATGGCACTCCCGGTGCTGCAAAAGCGCCTTCTTCGGTCAGTTTAGCCGTAACAATTCCGCTAAAAGGAGCTTTAATCTCAGTTTTACTGATCTGTTCCATTAAAGTGGCCTTCTGCACCCTGGCAGCTCTCAAACCCAGCTCGGCCTTTTCCAGCTGAACTCCCTGAATTGCATCGGCATTGGCAAGAATAGAATATCGTTTTACATCTGCCTCCAGTCCCTCAATTTGGATTTCAATGGTTTGCAGTTGAAGCTTCAACAATGAATTATCCAACTGAACTAAAACTTCTCCTTTTTTGACAGAGCTGCCCGCATCTACCAGTACTGAGTTAATCTTACCCTGGATATCGGCGCTGACTTTCGTCTCTTTATTGGGTTCAAAAGTTCCCGGATAAGAAATATCATTATTAACACTTTCAGGTTTCAAAGTGATGGCCTGCACGTTGATGGCCATTTCTTTATTGTAGTGATAAACCCTGTTTTCAGTAGTCTCCTTATTGCTTTTCAGGCGGATTACAACGATGGCTATTAAAGCTAATGCCAACACTATGTAAATAATCGTTTTCTTCATGATTGTTTATTCTTAATTTTTATTTCTTATCTGTAATCAGGTTTCCTGTTACTCTTTTATATTCCAGTTCTGCTCTGCGCAGATTTATCAAAGCCACGACATAGTTTTGCTGTGTTTCACGAAGGGCGTTATCAGCCAATAACAAATCTGTTATGTTAGCCACCCCCTGCTGGCTTTGCAGAACAGTGTTGTCATAAATCTTCTTTGCCAGATCTATCTGAGAACTCACAACAGAGATATTCTTAGTTGCAAGCGAATATTGCATTTCAACATTTTTAAGGTCAAGTTTTGATTTTTCGGTTATGAGTTCTTTTTGAATTTTCGATTTTTCTATTTCTATCTTTTTACTCACAATCTTATGTTGGGTAATTCTGCCATTAAACAGTGGAACTGATAGTTGGGCTCCAACGTATCCTATCGGATGAAAATTGAAGAAGCTGTCACTCCCTGTGGTACCAAAGCCTGTTGTTCCATATACTCCATAAGCGCTCAGGGAAGGCAATCTCAAATTCCTGAGACCACTTAACTCTGAGTTATTAAACTCAATTTTCTTATCAATAAGCAGAACATCAGTAGTAATCTGAGATTTAAAACCTGGCTTAACAATTGTTTCTTCCGTATCTAATACTTCAATGGAATCTGAAATTGGTTTTCCCATTAGAAATTTAAGCGCATTCAATACCTGTTGGTACTGCGAAGCCACTGTACTTCTTTGAGTGGTTATTTGCTCAACCTGCAATTTAAGCCTGTCCACATCTGTCCCTTTTACAACCTGTTGCTGGTACAGCAGAGTGGTTGTTTTCAACAGTTTATCAGTGTTAATGATATTGCTGTCAAGGAATGTTATCTGTGTTAAAAGAATCTGGGCATTATAGTACGCATTCGAAACTTCCAGTACCACATCTTCATCCGTTTTTGTCTTTTGAATTTCCGAAAGCTCAGTGGCTATTCGTGTACTTTTTATTGCATTTAAAGCTGTGCCGTTAAAAAGGGGCATGGCAAGCTGCAGATTTGCATTCAGGCTTTGAGGTACACCAAACTGAACTTCTTTATACGTACCTGCGGGACCGCCAAAAGCCGCTGCCGGCATTATCTGATATGGAAGGTCGGTATAATAACGGTAGTCGGCTATTCCGTTAAGCTTTGGAAGCAGGTTCCCTCTTATTTCCCGGTGCTTTTCAGTTGAAATATCTATATCATGTTGCGATAACTTAATATTCCGGTTGTAGAGCAAAGCGGTATCAATGCATTGCTCAAGAGATAACGTTTGAGCCTGTGCCGGAGAATTCATTATCAGAAATGGTCCAATTAGAATTATCCCTGTTAGTAATATGCTTTTAAGATTAGTTCTGTGTATTATCATTTTCATAATTTTTATGTTAGTTAATATTCACTAACCTTGATTAATAAAATTTTTTATGCCTTTTCTGCTTCTCTGGCTCTGACACCAAACAGATCCAAAATCACATAACCACTAAGCAATAATGTAATTATTCCAAAAAGAGCCAGAACTATTGCTACCGAAATTGTAAATGTCTGACTCATATTTGCCTGTTTTTGATCAATGTAAGTAATGATTGTACCATATTCTCTCCACTTCGGGTGATATCAAATTGAAAATCTGCTATCATCCATTTAAACATCTGAAGTTTAAACGTCCCCATAATTATATTTACAAGTTCCCCGGAAGTAACAGCATTTGTAAATACTCCTTTTTGCTGCCCTTCCATGATTAATTGCATTAGATGTTTGGTTTTTACATTCATTAATTTCAGAAAAGTTTCATTGATTAGACTGCTTTCTTCAAATAATCCATCAGAGAATACCGCAACCACAAAATGCGGATTCATTTTAAAGAAACTGATTTGATCATAAAATAATGCTTTAAAATTTTCTTCAGGATCTGACGATTTAATTGCGTTTGTTAGTCTGCTGTCAATGCTGTCAGCCAAATAAAGAAGCATAGCAAGGATAATTTCTTCCTTGCTTGCAAAATGACGGTAGATGGCGCTTTCGGAAAATTGCATCTCTTTAGCCAGATTTTTAATGGTCAATCCGCTTACACCTGAAGATGTAAGTATTCTTCCGGCTGCTTCAATGATCTCAAATTGACGGGGGGTAATTTCCATTTTAGTTTAAATTAATGACTTAATTCTTGTACCCATATTTTCTAATATTTGTGCTGGATTCAAAGCACTCTTGTCGAACTTACTGGTCTTGGGGCTTTGACAACCAGAATTCTGGCTAAGCCCTCAGATTCATTGCTTATATAATGAATAATATCGGCCGGACTTTCAATAAGTGAATCTGTCTCGCATACTTTGCTTTCATTCCCTATATGGATTGTTGGATGACCTTCAACTATGAAGAAGAATACATCAACCGGAGTTTTATGCGGTTTTAGACTTTCACCAGGTTTCAAGGCCATTAGCGATGCCTGGGCAGATTCTTTATTATACATCTCCCTGACATCAATCCTATGAGGAGTGTCTTTGATTTCCTGATTCTCGTATTTTGTAATCTTCATTTTTATTTACTGATTAAAGGATAACAAATAAAGTTAGTGAATGTTCGCTCACAAAGATAAACAATAATTCATATACTCAGCAAATAACCTCAAATATTTTAAAACTGTTGAATCTTTTGAACCTAGTTATGGTAATATCTAATTATTTCAACCCTCTCTATTCCATCATCTTCTTAAAGTACTCTTCTGTACCTTTTTTTGGGGTTATAGTGCGCTGAAGCTGCCAGCATTGGCCGGAAAGGATTAATAGATAATCCAGCCAGACTAGCCGGAAACAAACGAAGCCCCTGTGAAAAGGGGCTTCGCCATCTTTAATAGTATTAACTACTTGCATTCATTCACACCAGCTTTTGCCGCTGATAAAATTAATTCTGCTTCTACTCCTGATCCCCTTTCACGGGAATAACCAGGCGCATGTCAGGCATGGCGAAGATCACGCCCTTGTTTGCCTGCTTCAATTCCTGGACTGAGATATTATATTTATTTGCAATATCGGACAGTGACTCGCCTTTTAGAACTTTGTGGATTTTCTTCTTCTCAGGCTGTGCCTTTTTGGCCTCAGGCTGAGTGGTGGCAGCGGGGCCCTGAGCGACCGTCTCCGTCTGTTGTCCGGCACTGCCGGCCTGTGACGTTGCCTCCGGCTGTTTTGCGGCAGTACCGGCCTGTGATGCCGGAGCCGTCTGATAATCTGTGACAGCCGTTTGCTGTCCTGCTATCGGCTGCGTTATGTTTCCGGGGGTTTCCTTCACCTCTGCGTTAACCTTCGCAGGCTTCGCCGTTTCAGGCGTTGCAGCCGGACGATTACCAGCATTGGCAGTCCTGGTTTGGACATTTGCCGGCGGCGCAGCAACCTCTTCCTGTGCAACCATTGATGAGGCCACCGGGATCTTCAGGACCTGCCCGGCCTGGATGCCTCCCGCAGGTATAACATTCTCACGGTCTATATCCAGGATCGTTATCCTGTATGCCTTAGCTATGGAATAGAGTGTCTGCCCCTTCAGCACCTCATGCATGTAATAGTTTTTGCCATAGTAGACTATCTTTTCCCCTGAAATACGTATACCTGTAGCCGGATCATATGACGGTCGTGCACCGGAGGCAACAGGTTGAGCCGGCCGCGAAGCAGGCTGTGTCACTGTACGCGCTGACGACTGTGTCTCAGAAAGGTCCTCACGCGAAGGGATTTTGAGCGTCTGACCTTCCTGGATGCCGCTGGCCGGGATCACGTTCTCACGCTCGATCTCGGATATAGGTACCCTGTAGGCTTTCGAGATCGAATAGAGGGTCTGATTTTTCAGCACCTCATGCACGCGGTAGACCTTGCCTCCGTAAATCATTTTTTCATTTGATACATCAACCGGCACCTGGGCGCTGACGGCGGCGGGTAGTATCAAAGCAAACACTAATGCTAAAACAGGTAAAATTCGTATTTCCGACATAAAAAGGGCGTTTCGTCTAAGGCAAAGGTAATATTTTGCATATAATTGAAACCACTGCTCAAATAAAGTTAAACATAATTATGTGCCGGTTGTTATATTTCTCAGCAAACCCGTATTAAATATCTCAGGATGAACCATACACGCAGGATGACCAGCATACTCAGGAATGAATACCATGGCGGAGGCATCGATCTGGGCAATTTCGCCGAGGATCCGATAGTGCAATTTGAGCGATGGATGGAAGAGGCTATCGGTAGTAATGTGAAGGAGCCAAATGCAGTTCATCTTGCAACTGCAGACGCAACCGGCAGGCCATCGGGAAGGATCGTCCTTCTCCGCGACTTCAGTGAACGTGGTTTCTCATTCTTTACCAATTACGGAAGCCGAAAGGGCGATGACCTCGAACAGAACAACCAGGCCTCGATGACATTTTTCTGGAGTGAACTGTACCGCCAGGTCAGGATTGGTGGCCGAGTCTACAAACTACCTGCAGATGAATCAGATGCATACTTCAGAAGCCGTCCCCGTGAGAGCCAGATAAGCGCAGTGGCGTCACAGCAGAGTCGTATCCTGGAAAACAGGGAGCTGCTTGAAAAGAGTGCCGCCGAAATTGATGAAAAATACAGGGATCGACCAGTGCCACGACCCGATGACTGGGGTGGTTACTGCCTCTCTCCCGAGTATGTCGAATTCTGGCAGGGCAGGGAGCATCGCCTGCACGACAGGCTACAATACATTAAAACTGATGGTGGCATGGCGTGGACCATACGCCTGCTGTTCCCCTGAGAAGAACCGGTATCAACTGCTGAACTGCAGCTCCGTAAGAGTTTTGTAGAGCCCGTTGCCTTTTGATAGCAGCCCTGCATGAGTGCCCTGTTCAACTATCCTTCCGTCACTCAGGACAATGATCATATCGGCTTTCCTGACTGTTGAAAGCCGGTGAGCTATCACCAGTGAGGTGCGGCCTTTCATCAGCTTCTCAAGGGCCTCCTGTACCAACCTCTCAGATTCTGAATCGAGCGAGGAGGTTGCTTCATCAAGTATCAGTATCCTGGGGTTCTTAAGCACTGCCCGTGCAATGGCAATACGCTGCCGCTGGCCGCCGGAGAGCTGCACGCCCCTCTCTCCCACCACGGTTTCCAGCTTGTCTGGGAACGATTGAATAAAGTCCCACGCGTTGGCCTGCACTGCTGCATCGATGACCTCCTCCTCCCCGGCGCCCGGCCTGCCGTAAGCAATATTCTCGCGAATGGTTCCACCGAAGAGAAAGACATCCTGCATCACTACCGCCATCTGTGCCCGCAGAGCCGTCACAGGGAACGTGGCACTGTCACGTCCGTCGAACAGGATCTGCCCGTCGACCGGGTCGTAGAACCTGAGAAGAAGCGATGCAATTGTCGATTTGCCGGCACCACTGGGCCCCACCAGGGCTATCTGCTGCCCCGGTTCGACGGTGAAGCTGACATCCCTTAGCACCACCACCTCATCACGCGAGGGGTACCGGAATCCAACCCCGTCAAATGTTATCTGCCCGTTAAGGCTATGGGATGAATCAGCCTCATAACCCGGATCAATCTCTTCCGTCTTTTCATCGAGGATCAGCAGCAGGTTCTCCGAGGCTCCTATCGTCTTCTGCAGCCGGGTGTAGACACCTGCCATCCCTGCAATGTTCCCTCCAATGAATCCTGAGTAAATGACAAATGAAAAGAGCTGCCCGGCCTCCATCTGGCCGCTGGCTATCATCGTTGCCCCTCTCCAGATGACTGCCGCCATGGAGACAAAAAAGCCCAGAACAATGAAT
>JFJP01038396.1_pt1 | contig 17971 bp, 15 predicted proteins | sample 431651 | NCBI WGS metagenome assembly JFJP01 (sample SAMN02602958, study PRJNA72255) | Microbial mat metagenome, whole genome shotgun sequencing project. | biome: fresh water; feature: sink hole; material: water; isolation source: purple microbial (photo- and chemosynthetic) mats found in...
CATTAAGCGCTCAAACGATTCAAATTGACAAGCCATACATCGGCCGTCCACCTCATATTTTCGTTTAGTGCTTGCAGTTGTGCTCGTGATTTTCATCGTGATTGCAGTAATTTGCGGTTAAGGTTAATTTGTTTGCTAGAAAGTCGGTTACAAGTTCTGTAGCCGTATTGGCTGGCGCGCCCACAAATACGTTGATATTTTCGGCGTGAAACAGATTGATTGCTTTTTGACCCATACCTCCGGCAACAACATCTGTAACGCCAAGCTCTCCAACCCATTTTGGATATAATCCAGGTACGTGTTCGGGTGGTGTAAGTGCTTTTATTTCAGATATTTCGACAATGCCCAAAGTGAGCACATAAAACTCCGTTTTCCATCGGAATTGCAATTCTTTTATTCATACAATTGGTTTTATTTATTGTTAAAAAGGAGGAGCAGTTTTTTACTCCTCCCAAGTTATTTATTGACCATTTCTTAAACGATGTTGGCGTCCCATACCCATTCCTCTGCCTTGTCCCAACCCATTTGCCATACCAAAACCTCTTCCTCCGTTATTCTTAGGTAGAGTTTCAGTTGTACTTGTGTTGGCAATTGGAGTTTCTTGTTTTACATTTGCACCAAAATTGGTACATTTTCCCATTTTTCTGCCACTCATGGAACCTTGTCCCATAGGGCCTTTTTGATTAAATCCCGGCATAATTTTCTGCTTTTAGTGAACTTCTAATGTTACTCTTTTCCACTTTGCAGGCGTTTTCCTTGTCCTGCAACATTTCCAACCTTACGGCCTTTTCCCATACCAACTCCAAGTTTTTTTACTTTCTCTTCATCGGTTTCATTACTACAATTTCCTAGTTTTCGACCCGTTTCAGAACCTTGCCCTGTAGGACCAGTACCATTCATTTTTGGCATACTGTTTTTGTTGTTATTAAAGTTTTTCTATGATATCCGAAATAGTTTTGTCCTTTTCGTTTATCATTTCTATTTTTAAATCATCGAGTAATGAAATTATTTTTCCTCCAAAATCCCCCGAGTAAATTTTGCTAATGTTGTGTTTGGCAATAAATTGAACCGCAGCAGGACCCGCACCACCCGAAGCTTCTTTTGCCGGGTTGGCTAAAAATTCCGTTGAGCCTCTTTCGGTGTCGTAAACCGCAAAAAATGCACAGCGACCAAAACGAGGGTCTATCGCTGATTTAAGCGTATCTCCTGTTGATGTAATAGCAACTTTCATATCTATATAGTTTTAATTGTAAGTAAGTTACTGCACAAAAACGAATAATCGTTTCACTTTTACAGCTACTTTTATACTGCAAAGATACGAATAGTATTGAACTTATGTTCATTATTTCAAAAATTATATTCATATTTAAGATATTAAAATAATCCTAATTTCCATATTCAATGGTTCGTTATAAATGTATCTATTACATTTAAATACAACAACTTGCCAGCTAATTTTAATTATTTTAAATCTCATTCAAAACAAAATTGTAAACGCAATCCACAATAGCTATCGGGACACACAGTTTTAAATGCCTTATATTCAACAACAAGAGAAAGAACGTTAACGGAGTATTCCAACGTGCCGACTTGGCGGTATGTAACATCCTGAGTAGCGGGAGACAAAAACTTTCAGTTTTTCAAATACCTTTATACCTTTTTCTTTCCCAAATACTAAAAAAAGTCCTATTCCCCTCTCTTTTTAGGAGAGGGTGTCAGCAGGACGGGAGAGGTAGGGGAAAGTCCCCAGCTTGTACCGATTTGTCGGGAAAGGGGATAGGGGTTGCAGCTACCGATAAATCGGCATGTTCCATTTGAGTCTCGATAGCTATCGGGATAGCGTTCAAAAAATCTTTTTTTATAACGAACTATTGTTATTCAGTCCCTGTTTTTTCTCATTCAGCATATTTCATTTTTATAGTATCAATTCTAGGATTAATTTTGCAGCATAAATAAATTAAAAAAATAAAAGATATGAAACGAGTTCTATTTTTAGCATTGACAGTAATATTTGCCTCTGTGAGCGGATTCGCACAAAATAGTGGTCAAACAGTACGTGGCGTTGTAGTGGACGCATTTACCGGAAGTCCAATTATTGGTGCCACAATAGTGGTTTTGGAAACAAATCCGATGATTGGATGCATCACCGATGATAAAGGGGAGTTTTCGGTAAGCAACATTCAAACAGGGCGTTGGTCGTTTTCGGCAAGTTTGGTTGGCTACAAATCGCAATCAATTTCCAATATAATGGTTATTTCGGGCAAAGCGACTGTCCTTAATTTTAAGTTAGAAGAAAAAGTAACACAGTTGGGCGATGTGGTAGTTAAGGCCTCGCTCTCAAAGGAACGTCCTTTGAACGACATGGCTTTGATAAGTGCCCGGTCGTTTAGCGTGGAAGAAACAGAGCGTTTTGCAGGCAGTTTGGGCGACCCGGCTCGCATGGTAGCCAACTTTGCAGGCGTGGTGGTGGGCAACGATTCGCGCAATGACATTGTAATTCGTGGCAACTCGCCCATGGGTTTGCTTTGGCGCATTGAAGGCGTGGACGTGCCAAATCCCAATCATTTTGGGGCACAAGGAACTACTGGTGGTCCGGTAAGTATGCTCAACAACAATCTGTTAGCTAATTCCGATTTTATGACAGGCGCTTTCCCTGCCGAATATGGAAATGCTATGTCGGGCGTTTTTGATATTAACCTCCGAACAGGAAACAAAGAAAAATTTGAATTTACAGGACAGGTTGGTTTTAATGGTTTCGAAGCAGCCATAGAAGGCCCTATCAAGTTGGGTAAGTTCATTAAAAATGGCTCATTTATAGTCGATTATCGTTATTCTACCTTAGCGTTGGTAAGCAAAATGGGCATGGATTTGGGAACAGGAACTGCCATTCCGCAATACCAGGATTTCTCAACTATCATTGATTTACCAACTTCCAACATTGGTCGATTTAAGTTTGTAGGACTTTTTGGCAAAAGTTTTATTCAATTGAATCGCTCCTTTAATAAGGATGAAGTATCGTCGCACAATCAGGTTGGATATGCCACCGATTTTGGCGCAGGGCTGAATATTGGCTTGTTAACGCACACGTTGATGTTGAGCGAGAAAACAAAACTTAAAACCTCACTTTCTTACCAAAACTCTAGCTCAACTACTCAAAATGACACGATTGACTATGTGAATAATAACTATTTTGAAAACTATGCCGGTAAGCTGAACGAGGATAAAATGACAGCCTCCATACAGTTGAAACACAAGTTTAGCGCAAAAAATAACATGACAGCGGGTTTTTCGGCCAATCAATTCAATACCACTTTTAACGATTCGGCATGGGTAAAAACGGGTTCGTACCGCGTTACGCTTACCGATGTGAATAATAAACCTTCCATTTTGTATAAATCGTACGTAAACTGGCAACATAAATTTACCGATGTGCTCACCGTTAATTCTGGTTTGCATTATCAACTTTATGACTTAAATGCCGAAAGTGCATTGGAACCACGCCTAGGTTTACAGTGGCAAGCTGCCGATAATCAGGTGTTTAGTTTGGGTTATGGTTTACACAGTCAAATTCAACCACGTACTGTTTATTTTGACAAAGATTATAACGAGCTTACAGGCATTTATTCCGAAAATAACTTAAATGTAAAATTCACCCGTTCCAATCATTATGTGATGGGCTACGATTGGAATATCGCTAAGAATTTCCGTATAAAATCCGAAGCCTATTATCAAGCCATTTACAATGCGCCCGTTTCTAAAGTTGATGGCAGTTTTTCGATGCTCAATGCCGGAAGTGGTTATTTTATTGCCGAGCCAGATAGTTTGGTAAACTCGGGTACAGGACGTAATTATGGTGTGGAATTGACGCTAGAAAAGTTTTTGAGCGATGGCTATTATGCTTTGATGACCGTTTCGCTTTACGACTCAAAATACAAAGGCTACGACAATACCTGGCGCAATACGGCTTTTAATTCCAACTTTGCTGTAAATTTTTTGGCTGGCTACGAGATTAAAATTGGCAAAAAAAACTACCTTACATTCGATGTGCGCACTGCATGGGCGGGCGGAATGCGCTATATTCCAATAGATTTGGATGCTTCAAAGTTAAAACAAGAGCAAGTGTTTGACAACTCACAAATTTACGAAAATAAATATGCAAATTATTTTCGCACCGATTTCCGCATTGGTTTCAAACAAAATATGGGCAAAGTATCGCAAGAATGGGGCGTGGATTTACAAAACATTACAGCGCACAAAAACCTATATTCCGAGCAGTATAACAACCAGTTGAAAGAAGTGAACACTATTTATCAACAAGGTTTTATGCCAATGATGCTGTATCGTATTAATTTCTAAAGCCCCCCAACCCCCGAAGGGGGAGTTGTAGAATACCCTTCAATATTAATTAGAAATTTACTTCAAAATCAATGTTTTAAACTATTGAATTAGTGATAAGTAGTTCCATTTCGAAGTAAACAAACAAACTAATAGATTTATAGCTATTTTTGTGAATTATAAAAACGAATAGAAAATGAAAAAAACAAATAATTGGAAAATGGGTATCATATACTCTAAATGGTATTACCTAATTTTATTGATAGTTACAGCTTCATTATTAATAGGTTATATGTTTACACTGGTAATGAATCTGGACTATACGTTTGCTAATGTGTTTTTACGTTCCATTTTTAGCACAGCCATTATTTGGGGCGGATGTGTTACTATCGTTACATATTCTTGGCGAAAATATCCATGGGAAAGTATGCCAACTAAACACATCATTATTGAGGTGTTGCTCATCATGTCATTGTTGACAATTTATATTGTTTCTGGAGCGTTTTTTATTTCGTACAAAAATGAAAATTCAATAATCATTGCATTACAATCGCACACTGTTGAATTGATATTCACGGTTTTAATAACATTTCTGATTACAACCATTCACGAAGCAGTATTTTTTTATCAACAATGGAAACTGAATTTTTCCAGATCTATCAGTTTGGAAAAGGACAACTTGGAAGCAAGATATAATGCCCTAAAAGCACAAGTGAATCCACATTTTTTGTTCAACAGTCTGAATAGCTTAATGAGTTTGCTCGACAATAATCCAAAAGCTGAGAAGTACGTGCAAGATTTGTCGGAATACCTTCGATATGTGTTACTTAGCAATTCAAAAGAAGAGGTTACTTTACATGAAGAATTGGAAAATTTAGAGAAATTCTTTCATCTTCAGAAGTTGAGATTTGACGAGAATCTGACTGTTGAGATAAACATTCAACCCACTTCTCTCGCTCAGTACATTCCACCATTGGCTTTGCAAATGCTGGTTGACAATTGTATCAAACACAACATTATAACATTAAAACATCCACTTAAAATTGAGATTTTTCAACATGACAATAAGATTACAGTTCGCAATAACAAGCAACTAAAAAAAACGGAGGAATCAACAGGGCAAGGTTTAAAAAATATCGAAGGACGTTACCGGTTTATTGGTGGCGAATCGATAAAAATTGAGTCGGATGACAACTATTTTTCGGTAACAATACCACTGATAATTCATAATTCATAATTGTAAGAAAAACATGAAAAAAATACTCATTATTAACGCTCATCCGCTCAAGGATGATAGTTTATGTGCTGCATTGGCGCAAAGTTATAAAGCAGGAGCCCAAAAAAGTGGCGCTACTTGCAAGTTAGTAAACCTGATCGATTTAGATTTCGACCCAGTAATGCGTTTTGGATACAAAAAACGCATGGAAATGGAACCGGATTTAATTCAAATTCAGCAAGACATAAAAGATGCTGATCATTTGGTGCTGGTTTATCCCAACTGGTGGGCAACCTATCCGGCTCAGCTCAAAGGGTTGTTCGACCGCGCTTTTGTGCCCGGATTTGCATTTCAATACCGCGAAAACTCACCAATGTGGGACAAACTGCTCACTGGCAAATCGGCACGTACCCTAGTAACTATGGATTCGCCAGGTTGGTACTATTCACTATTTATGAAAAATGCTGGTCACAATGCCGTGAAAGTAGGCGTGTTAGAATTTTCAGGATTTAAACCGGTAAAAGTATCCGCTTTTTCGGCAGTGAAAGCATCAACGGAGGCAAAACGGAAGAAATGGTTGGCGGAAGTGGAAAAAATGGGTGAGAAAATGATTTAATTATTGTTTATTTTGGCTATAACATAATCTCAAAACAATATGAATAAATCTAAATTTCAAAGCATTATCAACAAAACCATTGATAATAAGTCCGTTTTCGGGACGGTATTGACAGTAGAAAAAGGCAATGAGCATTGGACAGGTTCGGCTGGTAATTTGACCAACGAGCAACCCTACTTTATTGCCAGCACCACCAAAATTTACGTTACGGCACTCATTCTGAAACTGAAAGCCGAAGGAAAACTGTCGCTTGATGATAAAATATCAAAGTTTTTATCGCCCGAAATAATGCACAAATTGCATGTTTATAAAGCTGTAAATTATTCGGACACATTAACTATCAGCAATTTATTAGCTCATACTTCTGGCTTGCCCGATTATTTTGAAGATAAAGGTGCGGATGGAAAAAGTTTGTTGCAGAAACTACAAGAAGGAGCCGATCAAAGTTGGACTTTTGAACAAGCGGTGGAAATGTCGAAAAAAATGCCGCCTAAATTTGCTCCCGACACCAAAGGCAAAGCGCATTATTCGGATACTAACTTTCAGTTATTGGGTAAAATTGTTGAGAATATTTATGGCAAAAATATTGGTTCGGTGATGCAGGAAATTATATTTCAACCACTTGGCCTCAAGCAAACCTACATGTTTGTTGATGCAGCTGACAAAACTCCGGCTGTTATGTATTTCAAAAACAAACCGTTGGACATTTGCAAAGCCATGACTTCGTTTGGAGCCGACGGTGGTATTGTTTCTACTTCGGCTGAAACCATGGTTTTTCTGAAAGCATTTTTTAATGGAACGTTTTTCCCTAAAGCATATCTTCCCGAACTTTACAAATGGAACAGCGTTATGTTTCCGTTGGAATATGGAGTAGGAATTATGAAATTTCAGCTCCCAGCCATTTTCACCATGTTCCGAAAAATGCCAGCTTTTGTTGGACATTCGGGCTTGTCGGGGGCTTTTGCTTATTATATTCCCGATAAAGATATTTATTTGGCAGGCACTGTAAATCAGATTAATAATCCCGGCACTTCGTACAAAATGCTGATGCAGATTGTAAATAGTATAAAATAAACTGTAATATGATAAAGGTACTGATAATAGAAGATGAGCAACCCGCAGCAAAACGCTTGGAAAAAATGCTATTGGAAATTTCGTCCGATTTCGAAATTATTCAGCGTTGCGATAGTATTGAAACGAGTGTACAGTATTTCAAAAACGGCATTATGCCCGATTTGGTAATGCTTGATATTCAGTTGGGTGACGGGCTGAGTTTCGATATTTTCAAGCAGGTGGAAATATTTTGTCCAGTGATTTTTACCACCGCTTACGACGAATACGCCATCAAGGCCTTTGAACTCAATAGCATCGATTATTTGCTAAAACCAATCAATAATGAAAAGTTGGAGCGTAGCATCGATAAGTTCAAAAAATTGCAACAACAAACCGTGCCAACTGATTTGAAAATGCTGGCTTCATTGCTCGAAAAAGAAAAGCGAGATTACAAACAACGATTTTTGGTGTATGTGGGCGAGCATCTACATTCCGTTCAAACTGCCGACGTTGCCTATTTTTATTCCATCGAAAAATCTACTTTTTTAATAACCAAAGCAGGCAAAAGTTACCCGCTGGACTTCTCCTTAGATAAACTAGAATCAATGCTTTCACCAACTGATTTTTTCAGAATTAATCGCAATTATCTCATTGATTTTAACTCCATTAAAAAAATAAGCATTTTGTCCAAAAGCCGCATTAAATTGCAATTAGACCCTTTGCCCACCGACGAAATAATGGTTAGCACTGCGCGTACACACGAGTTCAGAGAATGGTTGGATAGGTAGGAAAAATTAAAATTTATACATTTATCTAGTATGATATTAACCGACAATAAACTAACACTCAGACCATTCAAAGATTCTGATGCAAAAATTTGGCCGAGCTTTGTAATAATAAAAAGATTTGGGATAATTTGCGCGATTATATTCCATTTCCATACACCGAAGAAAATGCTGTTGAATTTATAAAACACTGTCAGAAAGAGAGTCCGCAACAAACTTTTGCTATTGAATTTAATGGCGAATTTGCAGGCAGTATCGGATTGGTAAAGCAAACTGATGTGTATCGCCTGTCTGCCGAAATTGGCTATTGGCTTGGTGAACCTTTTTGGGGACAGGGAATTGCAACTGGTGCGGTAAAGTTAATTGCCGAATACGGATTTAGCCAACTTGGGTTGATACGAATTTATTCAGGTGTATTCGATTTCAATAAAGCTTCGCAACGCGTACTCGAAAAAGCAGGATTTACATTGGAATGTATAGTTGAAAAAGCGGTTATTAAAAACGAAAATGTTTGTGACGAATACAGGTATGGTTTGGTAAATAAAAATTTAAAAACAATTCCCATGAAAACTTTCAAAAAAACAATTTTGCCGATATTGCTGGCAACAACATGGATTAGCGTTTCCGAATTTTTACGAAACGAGTTCCTTTTAAAGCATTTTTGGACTTCGCATTATGAAAACATGGGATTAGTTTTTCCTTCCGAACCCATCAATGGTGCCATGTGGGGCGTGTGGTCGCTGTGTTTTGCTATTGCAATTTTTGTGATTTCTAAGAAATTCTCTTTACTCCAAACCACTCTTCTTTCATGGTTTGTGGGATTTGTATTGATGTGGATTAGCTCTGGAAATATGGGCGTTCTACCTTTCGGATTATTGGTATATGCTATTCCATTGAGCTTTTTGGAAGCATTTTTGGCGAGTTATATCGTTAATAAATTGGGCTAAATGAAAAAAGTAATCGTAATTGGAGCCACTTCCGGCATTGGGCGAGAAACAGCAAAACTGCTGCTCAAAAACGGCTATAGAGTAGGAGTGACGGGTCGCAGAATCAACTTATTGAACGAATTGCAGCATGAGTTTGGCCAACTATGCGTGGCTAAAGAAATGGATATTACTCATTTCGAAAACACTATTTTGGGTTTAGCAGTTCTTGTGAAGGAGCTTGGCGGACTCGATTTACTAATACTCAGTTCGGGAACCGGAGAAATAAACCAAGAACTGAATTTCAACATTGAAAAATCAACTTGCCAAACCAATGTGATGGGATTTACCAATATTGTAGATTGGACAATTAATTATTTTATTGCGCAGCAAAGTGGTCATTTAGTGGTGATTAGTTCCATTGCTGGATTGCTTGGCAGTAAAGATGCCCCTGCCTACAATGCCTCTAAAGCGTATCAGATAAACTATGCCGAAGCAATGCGACAGAAAGTTCGCTCACTGAAACTGCCCATTTCCATAACCGATATTCGCCCCGGATTTGTGAATACCGACATGGCAAAAGGGGATGGGAAGTTTTGGGTGGCAACGGTAGAAAAAGCTGGAACCCAAATTATTAAGGCAATAAATGCGAAGCGCAAAGTAGTTTATGTAACCAAACGTTGGAGATTGATAGCCATTGTGTTACGGATTATTAATCGGTAGGTTATATAATAAAGGGACAAATGTCTATTTTTTCTTTTGTATCAGAAATACGAATAATTGCGTATGTTTTAAACTCAGTGTTGCTTTGTACTCACAAAAAAAAGCAGTTAAGATAATATTTATCTTAACTGCTTAATGTTTTAAAATCAAATGTGTTTTATGCTTATCCTTTGTGTAAATTAAACATTTTCATCGATTAAATTAATTTTTTGTTCAATTAATTTACTCTCCTCTTTTAATGATTCAATTTTACGCTCCATTTCCTTGATAAGGCCACCGCCTTTTTTTGAAGATGAAGTAAAGAATCCAATATTGTTTTCGTAAGTTGCAATTTCCGATTTTAAATGCTCAAAAGCTTTTACTAGTTTTTCGCGCTCACGATTCAACTTATTTTCACCTTTGTTGCTCATGTCTTTCAAATTAGTCTTGAACGAATCCATTCGTCTATTTGTAGCATCTGCATTCAAGGTTTCAAATTGTTTGTCCACGGCATCGCGGTACTCTTTGTAAACTTTGTCTTTTTCTTTGAAAGGTACATGCCCAATTGTATTCCATTCCGCCATCAAAGCACGAATAGAAGCTAGTGATTCAGTGTGATTTTCAGTTTTATCAAAAGAGCTTATTTTTGCTATAAGTTCCTTCTTTTTTGCTAAATTATCAGTTTCGGCATTCTTTAGCACTGAAGTACTTTTATTTTTTTGCTCAAAGAAGTAATCACAGGCAGCAATAAATCTTTTCCACAGTTCGTCCGAAAACTTTTTAGGAATTGGTCCAATAGCTTTCCATTCTTTTTGAAGTAAAATAAGTTTTTCACCCGTTTCTTTCCAATCCGTGCTGTCTTTCAAGGCTTCGGCTTGTTCGCACAATGCTTTCTTCTTATCGGCGTTTTGTGTTAAAACATTTTTTGTCCCTTTATAAAATTCTCCTTTAGCTGCAAAAAAAGCATCACATGCTTTGCGGTATCTATCAAAAATCTTTTGATTTACTTTTCGCGGTGCAAAGCCTATAGTTCTCCACTCATCTTGCCAGGTAAGCATTATTTTTGTAGCATCATCCCATGCACGATAGCTTGTAAGATTGCTAAAATCGAATGCTTCAATTTTTTCGCACAAAGCACTTTTTGCCACGAAATTTTCATCTTCTAGCTTTCGGATAGTATCAAAATAGGTTTGATGTTTTTTGTTTATTGCGGTAGAAGCATCCTTAAAACGGGTCCATATTACTTCGCGTAAGTCGCGAGCTACTGGTCCTAATTCGTGCCATTCTTCGTGAAGTTTTTGTAGATTTTGAAATGCTGATATAACATCCAATTCGTCAACTAGTTTTTCAGCTGCTTCGCATAAAAGTGTTTTTGACTCCAAGTTTTTCTTGAAATCATATTCGCGTAGTTCGTTATTGATTTTTATTAAATCCCAAAAAGATTCTTGGTAAAGGTTGTATTGTTTCCACAATTCAGTTGATGATGCTTGAGGAACTAACCCGATTGATTTCCATTTCTGTTGTAAAGCCCGAAAATCATTAATATGAGTAGAAACATCGTCATTGCTAGCCACTAACAATTTCATTTGTTCCAAAAGTTGCTGTTTTTGACGAAGATTCAATTCTTTGTCCTTTTCTAATTGTGCTAAAACAGTTGCTTTTTTTATACGAAACTCATTCAACAGTGATTTGAAAATTTCTTCCAATTCATCTTTTGCAGTTACAAAATCTTGTTCAAGACCACCTGTTTCAACAAATATCTTTTTTTGTTCTTCTATTTCTGCTTTTGTTTTTTTGTAAAACAATTGTTTGATATGTTCCACTTCATCTTTTACGGCATCCACCTCTTTGGTAATGAGCAACTTCAAAGCCTCAATCAATTCTAATTTAGTGCTTGAAACATGATTCGGAATTGATATGATTGATTCTGCAGTATCCTTTAAATCTTCAGGTATAGTTGTAAAGTCTGGTTTTACCGCCACTTTTTCAATTACTTCTGCAATTTCACTGGGAATTTCTGCAGATACTGCTTCAATACTTAGCTCTTCCTTTTTTTCCTCAATTACCAGAATTGGGGGTTCTGCGATTTCTGTTTCAATTTTTGGGGTTTCTACAGTTTCCATGTTAGTTTCTGTTGTTTCTACAGTTACACTTGCTGCAATTTCAGAAGCCTTGTTTAAATCAAGTGGGTTCATTTTCAATGTTTTTTTTGGTGAGTTTTGTAAGTTTAATCCTACAAAAAAATCATTTTGTTCAATTACAAATAATAAAGCAAATACAAAAATAGGGTATTTATTTTAAATATTGTTATTCGTAGCTCAAAAAATATAGTTTACACTAGTGTTTTCAAGTATTAACCCTAGTTTTTACTTTTTGTTTTTGTGGCTAATGTCCTTTTAATAAGCATAATAACTTTAATTATTTGTTGTTGACTTCAAAAATAAATATTTTAATGTATTTGATAATTTATGCTATTTTCGGTGTGCAATATATGTATTTGCTTGCTGAGCAGGATTTATTTGTATGTCATTAATACTTACATGATCGGGTCTAGTAACAATGAATTCTATGGTATCAGCAATATCATCCGCATTTAGTGCAGTCAAACCATTATATACTGCCTTTGCTTTTTCGGTATCGCCATGGTATCTAACTATCGAAAATTCAGTTTCTGCCATACCAGGTGAAACTGAACTTACTTTAATACCGTGTTTTACTAAATCTATGCGCAAACCCTTTGTTATAGCATTCACAGCATGTTTGGAGGCGCAATATACACTCGCATTGGGGTACACTTCTATACCAGCTATCGATGAAATATTAATAATATGTCCTTTTTGCTGTTCAATCATGCGTGGAACAATTAATTTTGTCATATACAACAATCCCTTCACATTGGTGTCAATCATTTGGTCATAATCAGTCAAATCACTTTCGTCAAAAGGCAATGCTCCTGCCGCCAAACCAGCATTATTTATCAGCAAATCAATCTTTTGAAATGAATAAGGAATAGATTGAATGGCATTTGTACACGCATTGTTGTCTCTCACATCAAAACATAGCGAAAACACATTTATTGAGTATTGCGATGCCAATTGTGGGGCTAATTCATTTAATCTGTCCAATCTCCTGCCAGTAATAATAAGTTGATAGCCCAAAGAGGCCAAACGAAATGCAATAGCACGGCCAAAACCCGATGTAGCCCCAGTAATGATAGCAGTTTTCATTGATATTTTTTAGTTGTAAATGCCCAATATCATTTTCTTTAATGATATTGGCAGCGTAATTTTGAACTGTTTAGAGACCGCAATGAATCTTCAAACTTTCAATCTCTCTAAACTCTCAGATCTTCAAACCCTTTATTTATTATCTTTCTTCTCATATTCAAGCACATGTCCCATTCTAGTTTTTTTTGTGTGCATATAGAATGAATTATGTTGATTTGGTTTAATTTCAATGGGCACATTTTCAATAATTGTCAATCCGTATGCCTCTAATCCAATTCTTTTTATAGGATTGTTGGTCAACAAGCGAATTTGAGAAACGCCAATTTCTCTCAAAATTTGTGCTCCAACTCCATAATCACGTTCATCAGCATCAAATCCCAAATGCAAATTTGCATCTACAGTGTCCATTCCTTCTTCCTGCAATTTATAGGCTTTAATTTTGTTCATTAGTCCAATGCCTCGTCCTTCCTGATTCATATAAACGATTACACCTTTGCCTTCTTTTTCAATAATCTCCATTGCTTTATGAAGTTGCTCACCACATTCGCAACGCAATGACCCAAAAATATCGCCAGTCATGCAAGAAGAGTGTACCCTTACAAGAATGGGTTCGTTTTCGTCCCACTCACCTTTAATAAGTGCCACATGTTCAAGCCCGTTTGATGTTTGACGGAAAGGAATTAATTTAAAATGGCCATAAACTGTTGGCATATTTACTTTTTCACCCATTTCTACCAGCGATTCTGTTTTTAATCGGTAAGCAATAAGGTCTTTTATGGTAATGATTTTTAGCTCAAATTTCTTTGCAATTAGTATTAACTCAGGCAAACGGGCCATTGTTCCATCCTCATTCATTATTTCGATGAGTGCACCTGCGGGATATAAACCAGCCAAACGGGCTAAATCTACTGCTGCTTCTGTATGTCCAGCTCGGCGCAAAACACCCTTTGAACGCGCTCTCAAAGGGAAAATATGACCCGGGCGACCAAATGTTTCAGGTTTGGACTTAGGGTCGGCCAAGGAAATAAAAGTAGCAGCACGATCGGCAGCCGAAACCCCTGTTGTACAGCCTTCTAATTTATCAACACTTACTGTAAAAGGGGTGGAATGAATAGATGTGTTTTTATTTACTTGCATTTCCAAATCCAATTCATCGCATCTTTCCTCTGTTAAAGGAGCACATACCACACCACGTCCATGAGTAACCATGAAGTTAACCATTTCTGGTGTTACTTTTTCTGCCGCACAGACAAAATCACCTTCGTTTTCGCGGTCTTCGTCATCCACAACTATAATAAATTTTCCGTCTTGAATGTCCAAAAGGGCTTCCTCAATTGTATTCATCATTGATTTCATAAGAATTTACTGTTTAATGCTTTGTCTATTTAATAATTGTGATTTAAAAAAAAACAGAAATATTAGTTTTAATAAGTTACTTATTAAAAGATTTCCAACAATAATATAGTGTTATGTTGGGCAATTTCTGACGTATTAATTAATTGTTAAGTTCTTGTTGCACAGGATCTTCAAATCTTCAAATTTTCAAATCCTCAAATTAATTCACTAATAGCTTTTACTTTTTAATTTAATCAAACTCTTAAAGCTGAGAAATTTGGATTTTAAATCGTTCCATAATCTAATGTACTGGTCTGTATTTAAGATTGTTGCGTCTATAACTGCTTTGTAGGTTAAAAAAATACCTATGGGCAATAAAATAGCTGAACTGAGCCACATACCTTGATAAGTTGTCCAAACACCATCTCTGGCCAATTTATATCCAGTATTATCAATTATGTAGTAAAAAATAAACATTATAACTGAAATTACTATTGGTGTTCCAATTCCACCTTTTCTAATAATTGCGCCGAGCGGAGCGCCTATAAAGAAAAATATTAGGCAGGCAAAGGATAATGTGAATTTTCTATTCCATTCTATTTGGTGACGTCTAACATAACTTACAGGCTCATCTAGCATAATTTTATTGTATTCTATTACATCTCTCATCGATTTCGCTTTCTGAATGGATACAGCACTTGCCTGAACCATTGATTCTTGATTTAATGACAGAAAAATAGAATCTGTGTTAAATTTGTTGAGGTCTTGCTTTGAAGAATCTATTTTTAATTGGTTCGAAAAATCTTCTCTTCCTAAGTAATGTACTTTAACTATTTCTTTACTCTGATTAAAGCTTCGTTGATTTGCTATTTTGCTTACTGAATCAATTGATTGTGTGAGTTGTTTAATATTTTTGCTAACGTGCTGGTCTTGAAGCATTGACTCATCAAATCGGTTGAACTCTGTATCAAAATCAAGTAGTATTTCTTTAAGTTTAAACGTTTCGCGACGGTAAGGCACACTTGATGATGAGTTACTAACGCGTTGTCTTTTTAAATTTTCAAAGCTTTCTCCATCGTATAAAGTTAGTAGCAGATATTTATTGTCTTTAGAAAATTGAACCCTGCCTGAATCTGCTACCATTACTGTTGCATTATCAAAACCACCCGAAAAATCATATATCATCATGTTCTTCAGTAGTTTATCTTCTTTCTGACGAACATAAATATTAACGCCATTAATTCCAGAATAAAATTCACCTACTGGAATATCAAATTCGGGAGATTTTTGCTTCAAAGAAAAGATGAGAGTCCACAGTTTGGTTTGTGCGATGGGAAGTACATAATTTGAAAAATAAAACGCTCCTATACATATAATGATAATAAAAATAATGAGTGGACGCATGATTCGAAATAAGGATATTCCTGCCGATTTAATGGCTGTAAGTTCAAATTTTTCTCCCAAATTACCAAAAGTCATTAATGATGCCAGCAGAATGGCCAATGGTAAAGCCATGGGAACCAATGAAAAAATGGCGTAAATGAAAAACTCTGACAATACACTCCAACTGACTCCTTTTCCAACTAGTTCGGCCACATGTTTCCACAAAAATTGCATCAACAAAATGAAGATGCAAATTAAAAACGTCATTAAAAAAAGCGTTACAAAATTTTTAAATATGTATGAATCGATTTTTTTAATTCTAAACATGCCTGTTTTTTATGAAGCAACAAAATTAATCTAAAAAGTTCAATAATCAATAATTTGATTTGAGAAATTACTCTTTAGAACAAACGTTACTTTATTTTTTACTTTATTCTAATGTTTAAAATTGATTTTTTAAGCCTATTCCACCAATAGAAGAACAATTTCTAAATTTACAATTTCAATTCTGATAAAATCTAATGACAGTTTTGAGTATTTTCGACCGAAAACCGATTTTATCTTCTCCATGTTGGAATAATATTGCAATGCAGCTTAAGAATACACTTTACAATTTAGCCTAAAGTGTGGGCCAAAGTTTTTTTTAGAACCAATATTGTTAAATTAATCAGTTGTTTCTTTGCAGCCCACCTTTCATACTTATCTGTTCGACAGTGAATAATATAGATTAGATGCTGCTACAAATAGTTGAATTAAATTTACTCTTAATAATGCACAACTGACATAACTCCTCCTGAAATCTTTTATTGGCAATATCAGTTCGTTTTCGAAAAATGATTGCAACCACTTTTGTGATTTGACTAAGTGCTCAATTACTTGATTTTGATTTTATTAAAAACTAATCCAGTAACTCTAATTATAAATTTGTTTTTTAATCTATGTCATTTTGGTTTAAAAAGATTGGTAAAAGTCGTAAAGATTACTCAAAACTCAAAATTACTTTTGTTTACAGAACAAAAAAACGGACTCACCTCACAACAGGCATGTCCGTTTTTTCTTTCTTATTCCCCTTTAGGGTCCCGATAGCTATCGGGATAGGGGGCAGTTCTAATCTTCCAACAATATCTCCAAAATAGTAACTGCTGCTTTTGTCACCGGGCTTCCAGGTCCAAAAATTGCTGCAACACCCGCTTTGTAAAGATAATCGTAATCTTGCGCCGGAATTACTCCACCTGCAATAACGATAATGTCTTCACGTCCAAGTCTTTTCAACTCCTCCATAACTTGTGGAATCAATGTTTTGTGTCCTGCAGCCAATGATGACACACCTAAAACGTTAACGTCATTCTCAACGGCTTGTTTGGCGGCTTCGGCTGGTGTTTGGAACAATGGTCCCATGTCCACGTCAAATCCACAATCGGCATAACCGGTGGCTACCACTTTTGCGCCACGATCGTGACCATCCTGACCCATTTTGGCAATCATGATGCGGGGACGACGGCCTTCTTTTTGGGCAAATTTCTCTGTCAACTCGCAAGCTTTCTGGAAATTCGCATCGTTTTTAGTTTCTGATGAATACACGCCTGATATAGTTCTAATGGTTGCTTTGTAACGACCTGCAACTGCTTCGCAAGCATCTGATATTTCTCCCAAAGAAGCACGCAAGCGAGCTGCTTCCACGGCCAATTCCAGCAAGTTACCGTCGCCAGTTTTGGCACATTCGGTAATGGCTGTTAATGCTTTTTGCACATCGGCTTCATTACGGTTGGCACGCAATTGTTTCAAACGCTCAATTTGTTGAATACGAACGGCTGTGTTATCTACTTCCAAAATATCAATCGGCGCTTCTTTTTCCAAACGATATTGATTTACACCCACAATAATTTGATTTCCAGAATCGATACGAGCCTGAGTACGAGCCGAAGCTTCCTCGATACGCATTTTTGGAATACCGGTTTCGATAGCTGCTGCCATACCACCTAATTTTTCAACTTCTTCAATCAACGCCCATGCTTTTTCAGCCAATTCGTTGGTCAATGATTCCACATAATATGAACCAGCCCAAGGATCTACTTCGCGGCAAATATCAGTTTCTTGTTGAATATAAATCTGTGTGTTACGGGCAATACGCGCCGAAAACTCAGTTGGCAACGCAATTGCCTCGTCCAAAGCATTGGTGTGAAGCGATTGAGTATGGCCCAAAGCTGCAGCCATTGCTTCCACGCAGGTACGTCCAATATTATTGTAAGGATCTTGTTCCGTCAAAGACCAACCCGAAGTTTGCGAGTGCGTACGCAATGCTAATGATTTTGGGTTTTTAGGATTGAATTGTTTTACGATTTTTGCCCACAACATACGTGCAGCACGCATTTTGGCAATTTCCATAAAGTGATTCA